>Ga0157364_1002771_pt1 | contig 16648 bp, 13 predicted proteins | sample AttsexASBM2_FD_111476 | JGI IMG/M metagenome (GOLD analysis project Ga0157364, IMG submission 111476) | Fungus gardens microbial communities from leaf cutter ant in Ribeirão Preto, State of São Paulo, Brazil - Atta sexdens ASBM2 | ecosystem: Host-associated > Fungi > Mycelium > Unclassified ... | reverse complement strand
ATGGGAAAGCGGTCTATTTTTGTCAGGATAATGGCGGTGGTACTGCTGCTGTGTGCCTTACCTTTGATTGCGGGCGGGGGCTATTTGGTTGCGCTCTCCGGCTCTGGGTATTACCTGATTGCAGGGTTAATGCTACTCATCTCTTCACTGTTATTGTTTAAAGGTAAAACCAGCGGCTTCACCCTCTTTTTTGTGCTCTATATCGGTACGTTCTTTTGGACCCTGTATGAAAGCGGCAGTGATTATTGGGGCTGGATCCCGAGGATGTCACTGCTGACCGTGCTGGCCTTATTACTGTCACTGGCGATACCTTCTCTGCATAACGGGCAAAAGAAAGGACTCAGTCGCGGCCTAGCAGGCTTTTTTGTCGCCGTATTTATTGTCGCCTTTGGCATGGCCTTTGTGCCCTATCACAGCTATCACTCTGGCGCAGCAACCCCTGATATCCCACTCACCGCGCAAACCTCAACGGATGCTTCTGCTCAGCCGGACAGTGACTGGAGGTATTATGGCCGTGACAGCCAGGCCACCCGTTTCTCGCCATTGAACCAGATCACGCCACAGAACGTGTCACAGCTCACCCGTGCGTGGACTTACCGTACCGGTGACTTGCCAAGTCACGGTGAGACCAACAAATGGGCGGCAGAAAATACGCCCATTAAGGTGGGCAACGCGGTGTACGTCTGCTCGGCACGCAACAATATTATTAAATTGGATGCGGCCACCGGACGTCAGATCTGGAAACATGATAGCGGCGTAAAATATGCCAGTATCCCCTATACGGCAGCCTGTAAGGGCTTAACATGGTATACCTCACATGTGGTGCCGGAGGGTCAGCTCTGCCACAACCGTTTGATTGTCGGCACCTTGGATGAACGGCTGCTGGCCGTCGACGCACAGACCGGACAATCCTGTCCGCAGTTCGGTGACCACGGACAGACTAACCTGCTGACCGGGCTCGGCTATACCGTACCTGGCTTTGTTGCGGTCACCGCTCCGGTCCCGATTGTCGATGGTGTGATCATCGTCAACCATGAAGTTCTGGATGGCCAGCGTCGCTGGGCGCCCTCTGGTGTGATCCGTGGTTATGATGCCGAAACCGGACAATTCAAGTGGGCGTGGGACGTCAACAACCCCGGCGTTCACAGCCAGCCAGCGGCGGGTAAATTTTACAGCCGTGGTACCCCAAATTCTTGGGCTGCCATGACCGGCGACGACAAGCTGGGATTGGTGTATGTGCCTACCGGAAACTCTGCGGCAGACTATTACAGTGCCCTACGCTCTGCCAATGAAAACCGAGTGTCATCTTCCATTGTGGCGCTGGATGTCAAAACCGGTGACGAAAAATGGGTCTTCCAGACCGTACACAAAGATGTTTGGGACTATGATCTCGGTTCACAACCGACCTTGTTCGACTTCCCAGGGGCGAATGGGCAGGCAATACCGGCGATGATTATCCCGACCAAACGCGGCCAAACCTTTGTACTGAACCGTGAAACCGGCCAACCACTAAGTCGAGTAGAAGAAAAACCGGCCCCGGTGGCTATTCTACCGGGGGATCCGCGCAGTCCGACCCAACCTTGGTCGGTGAATATGCCACGACTGGGCATGAAACCACTGACTGAAGCCAGAATGTGGGGGATCTCATTATTTGACCAGTTGGCTTGTCGCATCAAATTCCGTCAAGCCAATTATGTCGGCGAATTTACCCCGCCATCACTGACCAAACCTTGGATTGAATATCCAGGCTATAACGGCGGCAGTGACTGGGGCAGCATGGCTTACAACCCGCGTACTGGACTGCTGATTGCTAACTGGAACAATACCCCGATGTATGACCAATTGGTGACCCGCAAACAAGCCGATAAACAGGGACTGGTCTCCATCGACTCTCCGGCCTTTAAGCCAGGGGGCGGTGGCGCAGAGGGTAATGGCGCCATGGCCGATACCCCTTACGGCATCAATGTATCACCGTTCTTTGCACCGCTGACCGGAATGCTGTGTAACGAACCGCCGTACGGTATGATCACCGCCATCAATATGCATACTCAGAAAGTGTTATGGCAACATCCGTTGGGCAGTGCTGAAAGAAATGGCCCCTTTGGTCTGCCGACACATTTACCGATCACTATCGGCACCCCAAATAACGGTGGCCCGATCGTCACTGCCGGTGGCCTGACGTTTGTTGCTGCCACCACCGATGACAAGATCCGGGCGTTTGATACCGCCACCGGCAAGGAGGTGTGGAGTGATACGCTACCGGCAGGCGGCCAAGCGACACCGATGACCTATTCGGTGGACGGTAAACAATACTTGGTGATCATGGCTGGAGGGCATCACTTTATGAAAACGCCGGTCGGCGATTATGTCATCGCCTATGCCCTAAAATAATGGTTTACTCACCCTGAAATAAAAAGGCCCCGTCATGACTGACGGGGCCTTTTCACGTACAGGTGGTGGGATCAATGAGCACCTTTGCTGTCACGGGACATTTTATCCAGATACCCCATGACAAACGCCGATAACACAAAGGTCAGATGCAGCAGGATATACCACATCACTTTACTGTTATCGATAGCGCGCATCTCCATAAACACCCGCAGCAGATGAATGGAGGAAATCGCCACAATCGAGGCCGCGACTTTATTCTTTAAGGAGCCAGAGTCCATTTTCCCTAGCCAGTTTAGTTTTTCTTTATGCTCATCGATATCCAGTGCAGAGATAAAGTTTTCATAACCTGAGAGCATCACCATGATCAGCAGCCCCCCCACCAGCGACATATCCACCAGCGACAGCAGCAATAAAATCAGTTCATTTTCAGTCACTGACAAGATATGCGGCAACACATGAAAGATTTCTTGGAAGAACTTAATGGTCAGTGCCAGCAGCCCCAGAGATAAGCCAAAATAGACCGGAGCCAGCAGCCAGCGAGTGGCATACATCAGATTTTCAATAAAACGTTCCATAACTACCCGGACAAAAATAAAGAATAACTTCAGTATACCCGAGGGGGCCGTACCTCCACAGCCCCCGAATGAGGTTTCTGTCTCGCGGGTCGACGGCAATCTTAATCGCTACCAACAAAACCGCCGGTCTGACGCTGCCACAGGCGGGCATAGACACCTTGTTTTTCCAACAATTGCTGATGGTTACCGGTTTCCACTATTTTCCCCTGTTCCAGGACTATCAGCCGATCCATGCGGGCAATGGTGGACAAGCGGTGGGCAATAGCAATCACCGTTTTCCCGGTCATCAGGGATTCAAGGCTCTCCTGGATGGCCGCTTCCACTTCTGAATCCAGCGCAGAGGTTGCCTCATCCATAATCAAGATCGGCGCATTTTTCAGCAGTACACGGGCGATAGCAATACGCTGGCGCTGCCCGCCGGACAGTTTCACACCGCGTTCCCCCACATGCGCATCCAGACCGTAGCGTCCCTGTGCATCAGAGAGGTGAGGAATAAAGTCATCTGCCCGCGCCCCGCGCAGCGCTGCTTCAATTTCTTGATCGCTGGCTCCGGGACGACCATATAACAAGTTATCGCGGATCGAGCGATGCAGCAGCGACGTATCCTGAGTAATCATGCCGATCTGGCTACGCAGACTCTCCTGAGTGACCTCAGCAATATTCTGACCATCAATCAGGATCTGCCCCTGGTTAAGGTCATACATCCGCAGCAACAAGTTTACCAGTGTCGATTTACCGGCACCGGAAGCCCCAATCAGGCCAATTTTCTCCCCAGGACGCAGGCGCATATCGATATCTGACAGAATGCGGCGACCATTACCGTAACTGAAGGAAACATGGTCAAAGTCAATGCTACCCTGCGTGACGTTCAACTGTGGCGCATCCGGCTTATCCTGCACACTCAGCGGCTGACAGATGGTCCCCATGCCATCCTGAACCATCCCGATGTTAGAGAAAATGCCGTTCACCACCCACATCACCCAGCCAGACATGTTAACCAGACGGATCACCAGACCGGTGGCCAAGGCGATAGCCCCGACCGAAATCAATGACTGACTCCACAGCCACAGCGCTAGACCGGTAGTACTGACAATCAGCGCACCATTCAGCGTCGACAGCGTGACATCCATCGCAGTCACCATCCGACCGGCCATCTGTGTGGTCTCGGTTTGTTCCTGAATGGCTTCACGGGCGTTTTTTTCCTCAAGGGAACTGTGTGCAAACAGTTTGAGGGTAGCGATGTTCGTGTATCCATCGACAATAAAGCCCATCAGTTTTGAGCGGGCTTCGGACGAGACCACCGAGCGCTGTTTCACCCGCGGCACAAAGTACTTCAGACAAGCGATATAGACCACCAGCCAGATCACCAGCGGGATCACCAGTTTCCAGTCCGCTTCAGCAAACAATACCAGCGAGGTAATCGCATAAATTGCAACGTGCCAGAGGGCATCCACCAACTGTACCGAGGAGTCACATAATGAGTTACCGGTCTGCATAATACGCTGTGCAATTCGCCCAGCGAAATCGTTCTGGAAGAAGGTCAGGCTCTGGCGCAGCACATAGCGATGATGTTGCCAGCGCATCATGCTGGTCATCCGCGGGTTGATGGTTTGATGGATCAGTAGGTCATGTAACGCGATAAATATCGGCCGGATAATCAGGGCCACGACCCCCATCCAACTCAGCAGCAACCAGTGCTCATGAAACAGGGTTGCCGGGTGAGAGGCATTGACCAAGTCAATAATTTTACTCAGGTAACCAAATAGGGCGACTTCGATCAGTGCCCCCACCAGCCCCACCACCAGTAATCCGGCAAAACAGGGCCATACTTGGCGTAAATAATAGGCATAAAAGCGACCAATCGTCGTTGGAGGAGCCTCCGACGGCGGCTGCCGAAAGATATCAATAAATTTTTCAAAGCGTTCGGATAACATACATTGCGTCCGTGGCAGAATGATGAACCGCAAGCTTAGTGCAAAATTCACGAACCTTCAGCTATCTGTCTGCGGAGACCCTCGGTAAAAAACGTCTAGCTTGCACTATAGCCAATGTTGAGCCTGAATTTTTTCACCATCGCTGAAGCGGCTAAAGCGGAAGGGATGAGGCTCAATAGAAGTCGTACTATTGGTGACTAATTCTGCCATGAGTTGTCCAGCTCCAGGACCGATCCCGAAACCATGCCCTGAAAAGCCTGATGCAATAAATAAACCTGGGTGGGAATCGACACCGGAAATTACTGGTATGGCATCAGGTAGAGTATCGATCATTCCCGCCCAACTTTGCTCAATGTGAACCCCTGTCAGTTGTGGCAGTGTACTTTTTAGATTATCGATAATTTTCGCGATGGCCTTCGCTTCGGGGGTGGGATCAAGTACCCGTAATTTTTCGTACCAGGAAATATCCTGAGCACGCCCTGGACGCCAGTGTCTGAGTTCTTGCCAGAAGCGAGACCCAAAGCGTAAATTGATAGTATTACGTTCACGAAGGTAAGCAGGCATATACGCGCGCATAAAACGTAGACTATCCGGCGTAATATCGCTGATACTGGTCGCAGAGCTCGCGACGGTCAGTCCTCCGTCAGTCCTTTTACGAACGGAGACATTACCAAAACTGGCACAAATTCCTGGATCAAAAGACGTCGACGTGGTCCTTAAGACCATACTTTGAACTTTAAGCTGGGGGAATGTCAGTCCACAGCCCCGCAGTAACATCCGTGACCAAGCCCCTCCGGCAACCACTACTGCTTGGCAGCGTATGCTTCCGCGCTCAGTGACGACCTCACTCACTTTTCCGCCGGAACATTCTATATGGCGAACAGCACAATGTTGTTGCAAGTTAAGGCCCTGCTCACAGGCTGCTTTTGCTAATGCCGGAGCAGCACTTTGTGGCTCTGCTCGGCCATCTCCTGCAGTAAACAAGGCGCCCTGAAAATGCCCTTTCAGGCCGGGAATTTTTTCATGAAGTTGCTGACTACTTAGCAATTCGCTCTTTATGTCAAACTGCTTTGCTTCCTGTAGCCATTGCTCATGCTTCTGCATCTGCTGCTCAGTTCTCGATGCGTAAGCAATACCCGTTATCGCGAATTGGCACTCTTGCTGCAATCGCGGTGCCAGACCTTCCCAGATCCCCATACTGAGATTAATCAGAGGAAGCTCCCGTAAATCACGGCCAGTTTTACGGCACCATCCCCAGTTGCGGCTGGACTGTTCTGCTGCAATATACCCCTTTTCTAACAGTACAGTTGGTATCCCTCGCTTTACCAGTGCTAGAGCGGTAGAAACACCAACGATACCTCCGCCGATAACGACAACTTCACTCTGTTCAGGAAAAACGGGAGATGAGTTAACAACATTGACATTGATCCCCATGTATCAGCCCTCAATAGTTATCTTCAACCGTCCAGTTAATCGGAATTTCTGAAATAGTGGCGCTGTTAGGTAGCATAAGCACCGTGCGCACTAATATCGCAATATCTTCTGGCTGTGTCATTTTGGTGGCCGGAATTTCAGTGAGTGCAGTTCCCATATCGGTTGCCACAAAACTTGGGCAGAATGCGCAGGCTCTTATCCCCACCGATTCACCTTCCTTACGTAGGGCATGGTTCATTGCTAAAACGGCATATTTACTCATGGCATATAAGCCGGAGGTCGTGGATTTCACTCGTTTTGCGGAAAGAGAAGCAAGGGTAATGATCCGACCCCGACCACTGATTTTCAGCCACGGCCAGAGACGTTTTGTCAGCCTCATCGGCGCTTTGACATTGACCGCAAACTGTAGATCAAATTCCTCATCAGTTGCGTCAATCACCGAACGGGGTAACATAATTCCGGCATTGTGGATCACGGCATCAATACGCCCGAATCTTTCAATCGTTTTATCAATCCATTGCTGGTCACTGTGATCATCTAACGCATCATAATGACAGACCAATTGCTGTGAACCCGGCCGGTCAGGTACTTGACTAGGATGGCGGCAACCGAGACTTATAGCCCAGCCGTTTTGACTCAATTCTTCTGCAATAGCAGCCCCTATACCTCGGCCTGCACCACTGATCATTGCCACGGGTAATGTCGATTCGGTCATTTTCTTCCTCCAGAAAGAGCTACCTCATTATTCTGCCTACATCAATGGCTACGGTTATCGAGTGCATCGCGCAAACCATCTCCGATAAAATTAAACGAAGTCACTGCCAGCGTAATCGCTAAACCCGGAGCCAATGCCAACCAAGGTGCCTGCTCCAGATATTGCTGCGCGCTGTTCAGCATATTTCCCCAACTTGGCAAGGGTGGCTGAATACCGTACCCCAAGAAACTGATATAAGCCTCCATCAGAATGGAACGGGCAACAGTCAGCGTCGCTGCCACAATGATCGGTCCAATAACATTGGGTAAAAGCTCACGAAACATAATCCAACGTCCGGATAGACCAAGCATTTTAGCGGCCAGAATAAACTCACGTTCACGTAACGATTTCACTTCTGTTTCAACAATACGAGCGACCTCCATCCAGCTGGTAACGGCAATAATGACAGTAATCATGACCGGACTAGGTTTAAGAAAAGCGGCTAATGCAAGGAGAAGAAAAACGCCAGGGAAGGAAAGGAATGCATCGACAATCCTCATCAGAATGATATTAATTTTGCCGCCATAATAACCGGCAATAATGCCAATCACCGCACCAAAAGCGATGCTGAGTGCCATAGATGAAAAACCAACCAGTAATGAGATCCTTCCCGCCATCAGTAACCGGGCTAGAGTATCTCTTCCCAACGGATCACTGCCTAGCAGATGCCATCCACTGAAGGGAGGTGCAAAACGATGTCTTAAGTCGATATGTAAATCATTAAAAGGAAGTAATGAAGGGCCAATGAGACAGGCGAGCGTCATCAGAAGAATAATGATGACACCTGTGCACGCTAACCGGTGATGGAGAAAACGTTGTAAGGTACGGTTCTGCCACCAATGGGACGCAGAGGGCACGCCTAGAACGGCCGGAATATCAGACATGATATGCTCCTTTACTCAGGACGAATACGCGGATCGATCATGGCAGTCACAATATCCGCCAGTAGATTACCGACTAAGACCATAATCGCAGAGAACATCAGCAGACCCATTACTACCGGATAATCACTGTAGCCGAGACTATCCAGAAATAACCTTCCCATACCGGGCCAAGTAAACACGGTTTCAGCAACCAAGGCGCCACCGAGAATTGTGGGGAGTTGCATACCGGCTAAAGCGACCATGGGTAAAAGCGCATTTCGTACGACATGCTTCAATAATACCTGCCGGGGAGAAAGGCCTTTGGCGCGTGCTGTTTTAATAAATTCCTGATTAATTGTTTCAAGTGTCGCACTGCGCATATAGCGACTCCAGATAGCAATATCAACAAAAGTTAACACCAGCACAGGTAAAATAAGATGATGTATAATATCTTTTAAAGAACCGTCACCAATTGTGTACATATTCCCGGCTGGAAACCAATGTAACTTTAAGGAGAAAAGATAAATTGCAACTAAGCCAAACCAGAAGGTGGGAATTGAAAGTGCAATCATAGATGCCATCGTGGCAATATCATCGAATAAGCTGTAACGATGCACCGCACTTTTTACGCCTACCCATAACCCTATCGTGACGGCCAAAAATGTCGATGTCACCATGAGTAATAGTGTTGCAGGCAGATGAGAAAGAATAATATGCAGTACCGGCTGGCCATCTCGGTAAGAGTGGCCCCAATCACCCCGCAGAAGATGCCCCAACCAGTCGGCATACTGTACCGGTAACGGACGATTCAGCCCCATTTGTTCTGCCAAACGATGCAGTGTCTGTTCGCTCATGCCAGGGGTTAACGCATACTGTGACAAGGGCCCGCCGGGGGCCAAGTTCAATGCAGCGAATCCAATCATAGACACAAGAAACAGTACAACAATACTTTGCCCAGTACGGCGTAAGAGAAAGTTCAGCATAGATCTCCTTATTACCTACAGGTATAAAAACAGGGTATTAAGCCCAATACCAGGTACCGACGTTCCAGCTATCAATTCTTACGTTAACATTAGGAATAATATTCATTGCCCCTTGCTTATGGCCTCGAACATTGGCAAAAGGAAAGAGTGGCAAAAAGGGCAAGTCATTACGGACAATTTGCTGAATTTGGTTATAAATAACTTTCCTTTTTACTGGGTCAAACTCGGTACTCCCTTGCTGAAGCAGTTTATCGACCTGCGGATTCTGATACTGGAATGTATTTTGCCCCGCTCCGCCCTTAGCAGGGATCGCGTTGGATGACATATAGTCGGTAGTATCCGGATCAGCCCCCGTCAAAAACTCTAAGCCGACAATTGATGAATCAAACTGTGACATCATCCAGAACTCTCCCCACATCACAGCAGGTGGTAAATTAGAGATTTTCATCTCAATACCGATATCCTGGAATGACTGCTGCATAAACTGCTGTGCCTGCTCACGCAGATGATTTCCTGCTGTGGTCGAATTGGTAAAGGATAGCCGCACACCATTCTTTTCCCGTATCCCGTCAGCCCCTGGTTTCCACCCCGCCTGATCAAGTAACTTTTTCGCTTTATCTGGATTATATTCATGTGCAGGCAACGAAGGGTCATAATAATAGGACCCTTCCGGCATGTAGGTTTCGGTTTCCTTAGGTAAACCATAATATAATGAATCAATTATGGTTTTTTTATCTATTGCACAATAGATAGCCTGACGTACTGCCAACTCTTTAAACTGCGGACGACCTAAGTTAAACGCAAAGTTTTCCAGTGTCGAACTGGAAGAGACGTCAACAACTTTTCCAGGAAGTTTTTTTGCATCACCATAATGATCAGCTGAAATCCATTGCAACCCCACTACGTCAATATCACCCGAAACAAACTGGGTATACATAACATTGAGATCAGGAATGTACTTGTAGATAACTCTTTCCAAACCTGGACCACCCGTATAATAATCAGGATTAGCCACCAGTTCGATATGATCACCGGCGACTCGCTGCTGCCACTTAAACGGCCCAGTACCAACCGGTGCATTATTAAAGGGGGCATTATTTTTATCTTTTACCGGACCGAGAATGTGCTCTGGAACGATAAATGTTGAGGCTAGAATCGAGGGGTAAGGGGCAAAAGGCTTATCCATACGCCAACTGATTTCAGTAGGCGAGATAACCTTTATATCTCGCACTAAGTCATGGCCAGTTTTTCTCCAGCTACGAAAATTTGGATCGACTAACAGTTGCAAGGTAAACATCACGTCTTTTGCTGTGAAGGGCGTACCATCATGCCATTTTACATCATCCCGTAGTTTAATATGAAAATGTAAGCCGTCTTCAGAGATCCCTCCGTTCTTCGTAGTCGGAACTTCTGTTGCCAGTGCCGGTGTAAATTCGCCTTTTTCATTAATCGCAAATAAAGGATCAAAAATACTGAAATGTATACCTTCATCGACTTCGATATGAGGGAGATGTGGGTTAAAGACCGTGGGCTCCTGTGAGAAACCGACAATCATTTGGCCTTTTCTTTTGGTTGGTATTTCAGCATAAGCCTTTTTACCTAAATCAAGAATATCGGGCAATGCAAAAGTAGTAACGCCTGCTGCAAAATAAATTAATGCCTGACGGCGAGAAATTTCCGGATAGGTTGTTCCCGTTTTCTTAGACATAGTTACCCCTCAGATTAGTGTCGAATCATTATTACTGCTATACACCACCCATCACTTCAATCTTGGAACCATCGGAAAATCTTGAAAAACGAAAAGCATGGGGGTTGACTACAGGAGTTTGATTCATGACTAGATTAGCCATTAATTTACCTGCTGCAGGACCAATACCAAAACCATGTCCTGAAAAACCCGTAGCAATGAATAACCCTTTTACATCGTCACAGGCAGAGATCACCGGAATAGCATCAGGAACGACATCAATACACCCAGCCCAGTATTGGGCGATAGAGGCTTTCTGGAATACGGGGAGCTGTTCTTGTAAATGTCTGAAAGCATTATCCGCCATGCTATAAATGGGTTGTGGATCCAATATCCGGCAATACTCAAAAGGCGAGGCTCTATCCATTCTCCATTTTCGTGCAATACGCCACTCATCATAGAACCGCCCAGATAAGCGTAAACGTAATGCCCGCCATTCACTGCGTAAAGCAGGTAAAAATGCCCCAGCAAATCGGAAGCTATCAGGCACAATATCGACCAAATTGGCATGCCCGGAGGCTATGGTATAACCACCATCCTGCCTTTTTCGTAATGCAAAATCGCGACACCATAATGCACTACCAGGTCCTTCAGACAAAGGCGTGGTACGAATAACCGTGTTTACGACTTTCAATTGCGGTAGTCTAACCCCCATATTGCCCAGAAAAAGTGATGTCCAGGCTCCCCCTGCGATAACAACTTTCTGACATTGAATAACACCGCGCTCAGTGATGACCGCCGACACATGGCCTGCACTCATTTCAATCCCTCTTACTGCACAATCGGTCAGGATTGATGCCCCGCAACGTCTTGCAGCTTCCGCCATTGCCGGGACAACCTTCTGGGGTTCGGCGCGGCCATCTTCAGGGGTAAATAAGGCGCTCTTCACCTTCAGTGTTGATGAAGGAAATCGTTGACTAAACTGGCTGGCGGTTAATATTTGCGGAGATATAGGATAATCCTCTGCCAACTCCATCCACTCGTTATTCTGCTGTTCCTGTTGTTCAGACTGGCTGGCGAAAATAATTCCGGATTGTTGATAACCAATATCAGTCTTTATGCGCTGATTGAGTGTTGGCCAGATTTTTAGTGCTTCTGCCATTAATGACATTTCCCGGGGGTCTCTTCGTGAAATCCTCACCCACCCCCAGTTACGACTGGACTGCTCCGCTCCCGGCATCCCCTTCTCACATACAGCGACCCGGAGCCCTTGTTCAGATAACTCCAGCGCAGTTGAAATACCGATTATGCCTCCGCCTACAATGACAACATCGACGACATCCGGTAATATCTGGTCACCATGAAATGAGGTTAGCAAAGGTCCTGGCATAATTTTTCCTAGTAGTAGTTAAAAATAATGCGGATATATGTTTGTATATTACGCTAATAACACCTTAACTCTTTTTGTTTTGTAGAATTTTTTTGAAAATGTTAATCACCAAAAATTTTTCCTCGGGGGTAATCATATTAAAGAATTCATCATCCTGTTCTCTAGAAAGCTTTATGACTTCCTTTGCAAGATGCTGTCCCTTACCGGTTAAATATAACGATAGCGAACGCTGATCACTTGAAGAAGCTTTCCTAATTAATAGTCCTTGAAGCTCCATTTTATCGAGCAGACGACCCATTGAAGATTTATCACGCATAATAATATTGGCGATATCGGATGGACGTATGCCGGGGTGCTTTGAAACAATTAGCAATGTCCCAATTTTTCCTGTCCCCTTCGCAACATCAAGTCCTGAGAGTTTATTATCCAAATCTCTGGATACAGAAATATTCACACTTCGAATATAAAAGCTGAGTAGTGATTCTAGACCACCATAATCGCTGTCAGGGAATGAAGTATCAACCGTTGTGAACATATTCATCCTCTCTTAAGTTTTGATGCGTCTAATTCAGTATTAACTCAAGTAGTAGACACTCACAACTAGTTTATCCATAGGATTTTATGATTAAACTCAACCCTTATCTATTTATAATAGATATATAACAAAACAGTATGCCTTACTGTCACCGTTAACTGCTAATTTTACTTAGAGACAGAAGCCATCCCTCCCAGTAACCCGCTATGATTAAGGATACGATGATGGAGATCCCTGAACGCTCTGAAAAAAATCATACCGTATTAAGTGTTCGCCATCTGACGATAGGTTTACCGACAGCAATGGATCGTAAAAATGCTGTTGAAGATATTAGTTTCGATCTGGAGGCCGGTGAAATACTGTGTATTATCGGTGAGTCGGGATCAGGTAAATCTGTCACTGCACATGCCGCGATGGGTTTATTGCCCCCTGCATTAACCTTACACTCCGGAGAGATATTACTGAATACTAAAAATATTCTCCGCGCCAGTGAAATAGAAATGCGAAGTTTACAGGGCAAGAGGATCGCCATGATTTTTCAAGATCCTCTCTCTGCATTAAACCCCATAATGACTATCGGCATGCAAATCAGTGAAGTTCTCCACGCGCACCATGAAGGCACCCCACAATCCCGTCAGCATAAAGTGCTGTCGCTGATCCAAGAAGTGGGCTTGCCCGACCCAGAGATTATACAACATCAATATCCATTCAATTTATCCGGTGGCCAACGCCAGAGAGTCATGATCGCAATGGCGCTGGCGCTAGATCCGGATGTGCTCATCGCGGATGAACCGACAACCGCATTAGATGTCACTACCCAGGCCCAGATATTACAGCTTATTCGTACTATTCAGCGTCAGAAAAAAATGAGTGTCATGTTTATCACCCACGATTTTGGCGTTGTCGAAGAAATTGCCGATCGCGTAGTCGTCATGCGTAGGGGAAAAATCATCGAGCAAGGTAGTGCTGCTCAGGTACTCAGTTCTCCCACCGAGAATTACACACAACAACTTATTGCAGCCGTGCCGAGATTAAATCGCCATCCTCGATTACGGCAGCAGAAAGTACCGGTTATTCTTGAAGCAATCAATTTAAACAAAACTTACCGTAAATCCTCTGGGTTCTTTAGCCGTGCTAGACAGGTTAAGGCACTTAACGACGTCAGTTTTACCCTTCGTAAAGGCGAAACTCTGGGGATTGTCGGGGAGTCAGGCTCAGGGAAGTCATCTTTGGGGAGAGTATTGGTTAAGTTGCTTAATGTTGATTCAGGCAAGATTATGTTCGATGGTCGTGATATTGTCCCCGTCCGTGAGAAGGATTTTCGGCCTTCGCGTCCTTTAATTCAGATGATTTTCCAAGACCCCTTTGCATCACTGAATCCACGACAGACTATCGGCACGATCCTCTCTGTCGGACCACAAACCCACGGTGGAATGACCCGTGACGAAATACATAGGAAAGCACTTCGTTTATTAAGCTTAGTTGGGCTGGAAAGCAGTGCTTATGATCGTTATCCTCATGAATTTTCCGGCGGTCAGCGCCAGCGAATTGGGATTGCACGTGCGCTGATGTTTGATCCGCTCTTATTAGTCGCCGATGAGTCAGTCTCAGCACTGGATGTTTCAGTGCAAGCACAGGTTTTAGATTTACTGGTGAAAATCCAGAAAGAAACTCAGGTCGCTATTGTTTTTATTACTCATGATCTGCGCGTTGCCAGCCAGGTATGTGATGAATTGTTGGTTTTATATAAAGGAAGCGTTGTTGAACACGGGCCTGCTGATCAAGTGCTGCTCGCCCCCATTCACCAGTATACAAAAACCCTCGTAGAAGCTATTCCGGGTCGAAGATAGACATAGAACCTGGGTACATCGGGTAACAAATTGGCTGCGTAATCAATGCCGAGAAGCGCCTATTTCCCGGCATCCGTCATTCAAAAAATTAATGACCAAATACTGCTCTAAGATAAAATAGAAACTCCAGCCCTGACCTAGCAAGCCATCCCTCCGAGAAAAATCCCCTTTACGGGCTGGCTTAACTGAAGGCGGTGATCAAGGCGAAACCGGCAAAGGTCATCAGTAACGTGCCGAACAGGTGCAGACAAGCACTGGTCATCGCCCATAGATATTTCCCAGACTGCAGCATCACCATTAATTCTGCCGAGAAGGTCGAGAAGGTGGTCAGGCCACCACATAAACCGGTAGTGATCAGCAGTTTCCACGCCGGATCGAGTTGCGGATGGCGGGCAAACCAGGCCAGGGCGGCGCCGATAATAAACCCTCCTACCAGGTTGACCAACAGTGTCCCGAGCGGCAGGTTGGAAAATAAGGGGTTAAAGCGCATCGAGCAGAACCAACGCAGCAGGCAGCCTGCGCCACCACCAATTAATACCGCCATAAAAGACTTAAACATAAGAGTTCCTGAAACAATCACTGCCAGGGAAAGGACGTATCACGACCTGACACCCCCTCTCCTCACACAGACAGGTTAAGTTGAATGTCAGGTGTCATCAGCCGTGGCAACGAATAGCCCGGCGGTTGGTTGAGGCGGCACACCATCGCCCCACAATCACGGATCCTAGCCCTACTGGGCCAATATCACACCGACTGTCACTTGCTGATACAGAGTAACCGCACAAACCTCCTCATACAACTGCCTGCATGGCCGTAGGCGCATTTATTGGCTAAGGTGCTCAAGCAGAATAGTACAACCAATACCAATCAACATCACGCCGCCAAGAATTTCAGCCCTTTTGCCTAAAATGGGTCCGATAAAGCGGCCAGCCAACACACCCGCCGTCGCCATCAGCGTGGTAGCGGCTCCAATAGCCAGCGCAGTGAGGACAATATTCACCTGTAGAAAAGCCAGTCCGACGCCGACAGCCAGCGCATCCAGACTGGTCGCAACCGCGGTCATCGCCAGTACCATAAATCCGTGACGGTCCGGTGGAGCACAGTCTTCGGCTTGCGGCTGGCGCACTGCACCGATGATCATCCGGCCACCCAGTACTGCTAATAGAACAAAGGCAATCCAGTGGTCCCAGGCCATCACAAAACGGCTCGCGGCCAGCCCGATACACCAGCCGATCAACGGGGTCAGCATTTCTATGCCACCAAAAATAACGCCGGTGCGTAGCGCCTCCTTCACCCCAGGGCGGTTAAGGGTGGCCCCTTTTCCTAAGGCTGCAGCGAATGCATCCATTGACATCCCGAACGCCAAGATAATTGTGGTAATCAGATCCATGTTATTTCATCACTCAGAAGAATTTCCCGGACACTTATCCGTTTGTCGAGAACAACGTCACTGTTCCACGAGAATCAGCACCAGGCCGGAGCGCAGTCTACCATGATGAGATGAAATAAAAAAGACAATAAAATCATGATGTTAGTTATAGCCAAGGCTATAATGTATAACTGCCGCTAACTTTCTCCTAAGCCTATGAAAATAGGCTGTTACTCTATAAAAGTAGGCGGCTTTGCCTACCGTCAGCAGACCCATTACCGCTCCTTTCCTTTTCAATACATGCCGAATGGCTGATTGAAACCCTCCGGAAATTGCCTGACAATGGAACACGTCTTCCCGCTGGGCATCTCCTATGAAAAATCCGTTAGAAACCCTGTTAATCCCCTGTGGGATCTTACTGATGAGCTTTTTATCTGCATTGCTGCTACCCGCCCCCACCTTCGGTCTCAGTCTATCCAAAACCCTGATGTCGATTTTCCATATTGTGGATTTAAATCAGCTGTATACCATTATTTTCTGCCTCTGGTTTTTACTGTTAGGCCTCCTCGAATTTTTTATTATTCGCTTCTGCTGGCGTCGTCTCAGTAGATAATAACCAGTTGCTGGAGTGAACAGCGGTCTGCCTCCCCCCGTAGAGTATTCGCCCATGGCGGTGTTGTAGATCGGTCGCCGAATATTCTGTTCAAAAAAACGGCATCACTCGCGTAATCTGCTGAAAACCCCGAATCTTTTCCTAAAAATCTGCCCGTAAACAGTTGTTTAATTCTGAGGCATAAATGCTATATTCAGAGGTATAACGGATAGCGCAGCACCCGCTCATAACCGTGACAAATTATGAGGATGCCGCACACTTTTTCTTTTT
>Ga0157364_1002770_pt1 | contig 16649 bp, 12 predicted proteins | sample AttsexASBM2_FD_111476 | JGI IMG/M metagenome (GOLD analysis project Ga0157364, IMG submission 111476) | Fungus gardens microbial communities from leaf cutter ant in Ribeirão Preto, State of São Paulo, Brazil - Atta sexdens ASBM2 | ecosystem: Host-associated > Fungi > Mycelium > Unclassified ... | reverse complement strand
TTCTTTGAGAAATTGCGACCGTATAAAAGAAGTATTCTATAAATCAAGAAATAGATGTGTATAAGGAAAAATAAATAGAGATTAGAACTCATTTATAATTAAACTACGTAATTTCGTAAGTTTAAGGGAAAAATTTACCTGTCCATCATATGAAAAGTCTTTCGTTTTATAAAATAAAGTTTCTACCATTTTTGACATGAGTACAGAGAGAAAAGAACATTTAATTCTCGGTGGAATTTGTAAAGTTAGCTTCTCCGTCCTTGATTTTGTTCGACGAATAACCGATATATTATTTAAATATTAAAAATCATTTATGTGATTTCGAGCATCTTTTCCCATTTGACGCATCGTATGCGTCAGCTCAGATTTTTGACGTATAATTTCAAATCGACAACTACTCATTGATTTCTATCCTGGAAATAACGCGCGTTTGAACAAAAATTCCAATTCAATTCCATTATTCTCTACGTTCGAGAAACGCATTCATTTGTTTATATTCTTACTACTTGTGCAATCGTCAAGCATTGATATCTGACTTGTTTTATATGATATTTTTCTCATGAACCTATCGCGATACTTTGCGAAAGAAGATAAGTTAGGTATATTCTTATAAGGTTTAAGTTAAATTGGAGCTCTTACCTCGAGGTGTTATCATCAGCGCCAACAACGACAAAAGTTGTTCATCGAAATGGGATTACTTTTTTATTAAAGGACCGCATGATACGCATTTAAGATTCACAGCATATAGCAAAAATTAAGTCCATCTTTTTCCATGTTATGTTTATATAAAACTTTAAATATACTCCTCTTTCTCTCTCAATTCTCTCAATCATATGAAAATGCATAGTTGTGTTTTTACGCCCATTTTTTTCACATGTAAAACATTTTTATTATTTAAGTTATGTTTAGAAGACATTAAAAACATATTATTGCAATCTTGACGTATTAACTAAAATTATGTGAAAAATAATTTCTATATTTTAGTATTTAATATGTATATTTTAATGTTTTATAATATGATTAAATTATTATTTAATATAATTCTCTATTTCTTTTCAATAATTATTTTATTAAAATAATAATGGAGAAATTGAAATTGAAATTGAAGCTCTTCGATAAAAATTTTTATAAGAGAAAAAGAAATAATAAAAGAACTATTGCCAGAAGGCAATATTGGTGCGTAAACATTTATATCATGTATATTATGTATATAATTGTTTGTGTAATATTTTCATTTTGCTTCTATAATGATCGAAGAGATAATGGAAAATCGCAAAAAAGATCGAACATTTTAACACAAATATTTGCCCATCTATGTCCTGACGCTTTTTTCTCGTATAATAGAACAGATCGTTAGCAGACTGATAGTTAAGGCCACGTGCCACAATATGTTTTGTTTTCTTTATTGGCCTCTTCTATCATGCAATCATCAATACCAATATTTAAGTAATAATAATGCCATTAAAATGCCATTCATATAATTAGAAAATTCTTTTTATACTGACTTCGATTCGAGACTGATATAGCAGAGTGTGATTTGGGATCTGCATATTCTGAGAAATAAATTCGTTCGATTTTGGAATACCAAAAACTGAATTCTCAAAAAAATTCGCAATCGTCTCGAGTCATCCCTTTGCAACGCGCTCGCAACCAAGCCAGTGAGCGAGATTTATAGACGCGTGGAAGGGATATCGATCGCGTAGGCCCATCGTGTATTGTTAGTAATTGGAACATTTATGAGCCAATCAATCACTTCTGCTGTTGCAGTCCCCCCTATGCTCTGGATACCGCACCAATTGGTCGGCGCACCCCTGGGTTACTCCGTTATTCTGGAATGTTATACCGAGGCTCATCCGACTTCTTTGAATTACTGGGCAAGGGAAGACGGCCTAATGATTCACGAGAGCAGTAAATACAAGACTGTGTCGTTACCCGATAAGCCATCTTACAAGACGCATATGATGCTCACGATAAACGATATACAGGTGAGTGGAAGCATGCATCGATGATTAACAATTCCGTTTGATTCTCAAATGAAGCTCATTCAAAAATTTTCAAAAAATTCCTCGTATTTTCAGCCATAGAGAAACGATTTACGAAAAAAGACAAAAAACAGATTTTTTTTTAATTGAATGAGGCTTTATCATTAATGATATAAATCATTAATGGTATAAAAATATCTTCATCTCTTTCAATACGTTATACGAAAAAAAAATTAAGCGCTATTTTTTTTGTGTTGTTGTTTGTGTGTATGTTTAATAATTTGTGTGTGTTGTATGTTTAATGAATTAGAATTGCATGTTAAAATGCAACATAATTGCTATTAAAAAAGAAACACATCACTTAATTATGTACAACGCGTTAAAATTCACGATTGGGTAATAGTAGCATATCGTAAATTACGATCGTTGCACACTGGCGATGAACGCGACAGACGATGAGTGTAATAAAGCACTCGTCTAGAGTAGTCTGCGTACAAAATAAAAATACACAATATACGGTTTTATATACGACATTATATACGGTTAAAGATATCACGATAATTTATTATTATTCAATAATAATGATATTAACATTAACAATTTAGAAGACGTGATTTTCATTTATTAATATAGTCAAATAAATAATTCAAGAAGCATCACTTTTTGTAATAATTCTTTTTGTTTTCTTTTTCAAATGTTTTGTGCGCGTAGCGCAATTCAAAATTTAGAAGAATAATAAAGATCTCTGAACTATCCGATTACGTAGTTATTTATTGATTCATTTATTATACTGTGCATCGATAAAGAATTATAAAGTGAATAATGATGACTACAGTAGATGACTACAGTAGATGAGAAAATAAAACGAATACACAAAATAAGGCATCAGCAGAAACTGCTGCTCTAATGTCTATTAGAAAAGAAAGAGCAATGAGTTTACAAAAGCAATGAAAATGAAACAAGAACAATTTGATAACAGATTCGTTAATGCTTTCTTCTTCGATTAAAAAAATACTTCGCATAATTCTATTTTTTATTAATTATAAAAAAATAAATTTAACAAAGCTATGATTATTCAGAATGATAAAGTTTCATTTTAAAAATTTAAGTTGATAATTAATAAGAAATATTTTATTATATTTACTCCATTAAAATTTCTATGCATTTTAGAGAATAATTTGCTCGCGCCGGTTTACTTTCAGAGAGAAGACTACGGTAGCTACAAGTGTATCGCCAAGAATCCACGTGGAGAAACCGACGGGACGATTCGTCTGTACAGTAAGTGTCTCGTTTTGCCTGCATGTGCCTCGAGCCATCCCTTCAGTACCGTTTACCAAGGTAATGACGGTTCGTTGCGAGCTGTTTGGCGCGTTTATGTCGTGCTGTCATTTCCCGGTTGTTTACGAAGTCGACGAAGACGGTCGGTTCTCAACGAACTACGTAATTTCTACAGCACATCCGTTGACGGATACCGTGGTTTCTTCGGGCAACGCGCGTTCAGTACGGTTTGACACGGTTAAATTCCACGACGAACGCGCGCGCGTCACGCGATCTTCCTTCTAGACAAATATACCGACGTTAATTACCTTTACCTAATATTTGCCAACAGATCGCGATTTGCAGTGGCACTTTCCTTGAATTAAATCGCAACATTAGTTGGCTACAGTTTAACGCGACTATGTAAATACAAAAAAACAATTCTATGTATTACCGTTTATTCTTGACTGGATCTCAATATTCCCACATTTTTAATATGACGCGTGTACTTTTTTCCCATTTTTTTTTTTTTTTCGATTCGTTAGTCCTCCCGTTATACGTTACCTTCGTTGTGTGCGAGGTGAGGGAATAAAATGCATACAATCAAGGATTTCATCTGTGGCTTACAGCTATGATAAAATTGGAGATATGGATGAAATATGGAGACGATCGTTCGCATGTACGTATCTCGTGAAAAAGAGTATGAATTGGGACATGTAGAATCGAGCAAATAGAATCGATGGCGCTTACGAAAACGAATGCGGGATCACTCCATTAGTATGGATCGGTTTTTCGCATTAGCAATATTCAAATGAAGCGAACATTTAGCATAAAAGACTACGGATAAGAGAGAAAGTGGTGAAATGTAAACCTTTCGAGTTCGATGGAAAACGATTGTTTGATATATATGAGGTGTTTGATACATTTTTTCTTTCTTGCCATCGGTACGAATCTCTGCAAGTAAAATTAATAAACTAGAATTTTTTGGGATATTTGAATTATTTATACATAAGAAGACACGCGAGAAATTGATATTTTTAAAAATAGATGTTGCATCATATATTTTCTAGATATTTCTTAATTAATTGCACACCTAAAAATATTGTTGTTTTAACCAAAACACTCTGCTTCTATTAAAATTGTAATTGATATTACTTTTAAGCATAGCTGTGTAAAAGTGGATAGTCGCAAAATTCGCGCGTGCCATGCATACTATCCATGTTGTGGCAACGACAAAATTAAAATTTTTCGAAAGTTTTTTTAACTTTGCAGATAAATTTTTCCTTGTTTTAAATGAAAAAAAAAATCATTCTTTTTTTTATTTACTGCAACAAAATTAACTACGATGTATCATGGTAAATTATTGAGAAAAGCATTTTCACGACGGAATATCCTATTCCAATCGGATGACTCGTTGGACTATTGGCGTAGCGCTAATGCTGAATTATTGGTATCCCCGAAAGGGATGCAGGATTAACCGCGTACTAAGAGTCATGTCTCGCAAATGTGTTGTATATCGTTATATATTCTGCTTAAGACACGTAATTGCAACGTTTAAAATTAGAAATATTATCTCGCATCTACGATTGCTTGCATAAACGATTTTTATGATGCATTTATTAACTTTATATCGATGTATATAGCAAAATGTGATAAATTTGAAGCGAAAGAAATTTAATAAATATATCTTCAATAATGAAATCTTAAAGTATTTCAAGATTAATAAATTAATCTTGAAATTTTATAAATTACTCTTTTAACGAAGATCAATATTCTTATCTTATGCAGAGAGACAAACAACAAATAACGAGAGGTACGCCCTTTTTCCGTCCATTTAAAATTGTCGATTTAGAATCGACTGTGACCATCCCATTGTTCCGTTTACGAGCAGGAGGATGAGAATACGAGGAAAAAGTCAGACCAGGAAGGAATTCGAATTTCTCGGAGCTTCTCCAAAGAGGAAGCGGAGAAATAACTTCGAAAAGGTCCCGCGAAGGCTTGGTGGAGATGCACGACGGTCCAGAGGAAAGAAGCAAACAAACCTACTTCAGTACAGTCAGTAACAACCGGCGGAAGTAACGGAGCCCTTCGCGTTCCTTGAAGAAGGTCGAGGCTCGAAATTAAGTAGCGGCAGTTAGAGATATGTCAGACGAGTTTTATTAAGCGGCATAAAAAAAGAGATTTGTAGACTGACTGAAGGAAACGAGTGGAAGCTAGAGGAAAGGAGAGAGAAGAAGGATACCTTACTTCGTGGGGTAAGTCGTCCCGCGAAGCGAAGACGATTCCTCGGTTGCGGAACTCGTCTACAGCAGCATTAAAGAATAGGGGAAACAGACAAGGGACCAAGATATGAATTTATTATTAAGAACCGCCTAAGGGGCAAAGTATCCCTGTTTCTTGATATCCAAGCGCATTTTGTACTTGCGTCTTACTTCGTCTTTACCCTCCTTGAGGCCCCTTTTTTCCTTTGCGACAGAGATCTGTTCTTCTCTTTTCTGTCCCACTTGAAAAAGCTCAAATTTCCTGGCTAATTTATTTCGCAGTCGAGTCAAACTGCTATTTGTAGCGGCGTTGAGGTGTGGGCTTAGCACGCAAAATGATGGGTAGAACGAGGAGCAAAACTTACGGCGTTCACTTGGATAGTAACAATATCGTATTCATTCGACTCCTCCTTCGTCTCCCTCTACCGTATACTCTCCCCTTGTGATTTCCTTAACCCGAGCGTCGTATACATAATGCAACGTCCACCCCTGCCGCATCCACCAGTTCAACCGCTCTGTGTCGCTGCTAAGACGCGGATTTAATAAACGGCTGTTACGCGGCTGCTTTGTCGGCGTCCATAATGTCATTTTTCACTCCCCTTAATTCGGACATACTTGCTTATGCATGGAACATTATCCCTTAACATGGCATCTGTCAAGAAAAAAATGTAACACTAAATTAGTGTAAATAACGTAATATTTAAATAGATAACATTGCAACATTTTTTTGAGTCAGTTAATAGTTATCACTTTTTGTTATTTCATGAAATCGCTGTCTTACTTTAAAAGTGATTCAATTTAAAAATTACACTCTAAATTTCTTGCAGTGAAATTTAGAGAGTAAAATCATGCAATCATCCTTGAAAAAAAGTTAAAATGTTTCTTGAAAAAGAATGACAATTTTCATGAGATTTCACTCCTGAAGTGAAAATTCACTCTAAAAAGAGTGCAAAATGGCACTCTTTTTGAGATTTCATTGTAAGAAATTTAGAATGTAAGTTTTCTCAGAAAAGAGAAAAAATTATTTTTCAACTTAACAAAAAATTATTGATTAATCAAATTATTTTGACAAAAAATATATATTCTTAATCAGAAGCATATCCATTTTTTCAAAAGAATTCATTTTTGTTATTTCACAATTCTCAAAAAATTATTTATTGACTAAAAAATTATAACTATTTTTATGAAGTTAAATTCATTCACTTTTGATAATTGATGTGATATTTACTTTCATGGTAAATATCTCGAAAATTATATTTTTTTTTAGTCGTTTTACTTTTGAAGGTTAGGAAGCAATATATTAAATAATAAGTTATTTTTCTCTTTATATGAGCTTAAAATATGTTGCAACATTATATTTTATTTATCACAATTATTTGATTTCTATCAAAAGTCAATTAAATTAATTAATCAATGTATATATGTATGAAATTTGATTTTATCATCACTTTATTAGTTTATCTTTTTTTTGATGAGGTATATATCATTTTAGCGATTGATGTGTACATTCCCAAAGCTGTATTTTTACATCTGACAAATTTTTGATATCATAAAACATTTTCGAAAGATAATTATAATGCGACTCGCGACAGTAAAAATCCCTTAACGCTTAACAAGCTCTTGATGAAATTCTTGCAAACGGAAAACTTTTCGTTGTACTCAAATTCCTTCTGCAAATCCATACTGAGTTGTCGGACTTTGAAAACTTTCGCGGTCGCGTGGTATCGTGGCTCGTAAAGTTCTACGAGCTTTTCATTTGGATTTGAGAATTTCACTAACGAATTCTTCAGCGTAAGATGCAAACGAAGTCGTGGCCCAGCGTGACTTTGATAAATTTGTTGTGAAACTCTTTCTGCACATGCATTCCGGACGCTGCTAACGCAGCGGCACTTAGCAATTTTGTCGTCGGAGTTGCACGGAGGAACGAATTTCACCGAAAATCTCGTTTAGATTTTGAAACGTTGCCGGCAAGCATTTTCTCGCTGATATTCACGCAGATAGTATCTCTAGAAGTTATATTCTTAACTTATCTGAGGGGTGTCCTCCAAAGAAATATTCATTTCTAGATTTTCAGCTACATTGATATTCCTATTTCTTGAATAATTTTGGAATAACATGAATATATCATGAATTACATCTCATGAGAACGTAACTATCTTATTATTGTCAATCATGCAATTACTATGACATTATTGCAATTAAATGCTTTTAGAGATTTTCAGTAAGACATATATAGTATTTGAACTATTGTTATTTATGTATACATTTTTATAACAAGTCCATGAAAAAAGTTAAAATAAAAACAAAATTTAAAATTTTTTAATAGAACAATTTTTTAACAATTATAATGCTACTTGCTTACACTCTCACAAAAAAGTGACAAAAAAATTCAAATTGTTCAAGAAAGAAGAAAGAAAAAAACTTGCATATTTAAAAATTAATTATTTATTACATTTTAATATTAAACATAACTTAATTTAGAGTTAATCAAATTGCTTGTTTCAAGTTCTCTAGAATAAGTAATGCAGATATTAATATTTATATATTGTTATCGCCTAAAAATTATTCCTATTTTAATTTCTTATATTTCTTGAAAAGTATTTGAAACCAACTATATTACTTTTCAAAGCTGATGTATTTAAAACACAATCCGTATATAATAATAATAAAAAATTCGAAAAATTGTAAGGTCGTGTCATTCTTCTTGTGGAGATGCGATGTATAGCATTCTACTTATAATATTAAACCTATATTGATATTTGTTTCATATAATAAGTTTTGTTCATTGATTTATCATTTATAATAAAAGGTGATAGTAACACAAAATCTTGAAATTATATCGTCATCTATATAGATTTAAAAACTACAATTTTCCTCTCTGTAAAATGTCTTGCAGTATAATTTACAATAGAAATCACGTGAGATTTCACGTTGAAGAACTCGCCGTTGAATTCTTCATCTCGAAAGGCGAGCGAACATAACTGTTTGCTCCGTGGACACTTTTGGACGGTGCGATATCACGAAGTTCTCTATTACCTCGGCCGCTTAATTATGAATTGATCTTCTGCAAACTCGGCAGACACGAAATGGGACCCACCGATGGCACACCTTTCTATAACTTCGTCAACGCATGGAGGCGTAAAAATTTTGTACCGAGTTGTATGGAGACCGCTGTCTACCTTCGGGGCATGAGTTCGTACCGCACGGCCGGAACTTTAACGTGGAAAGCCTCGGGGTCGCTTCGAAACTTTTGTCCTCCTCGTTGAATCGCGATTCTTAGTAACCCCCGATTCAATAAATTATTTATGATGCAATGGAGCAATTTTACACCCCCGTTTACTATACTTAAGGTACGAAACTGCGTTGCTCCAGTAACGCTGTAGTATCGTAACTTTGTCGATATTCTTTCCATCAACACTAATATGTTGATATGTGCATGCGTTTTTTTCTTTCTTATCAGAAAAACATTTAGTAAATTTAAAAAGGACGTTTAATGAAACATAATCCATCATTTCACAGAGTTTGTAGAGTCAAAATTTTTCGAGATCTATAAATTGAACTTTAAAAAACGCATTAAAAGAGATACGCATTAAAAATAATCTGTATTCCGAAATGCGGAGATAATGATTACAAAAGAAATGTTTCGCGCGTGCAACGGTGTGATATACATCGTGTAACCTAAATGACTTCATTTACGCAAGAGATTAGGACAGAAAAATAATTTCACGTTATCATATCGCACTGATGTTGCATAATCGGAATAATGTGCATTGTTGTTGCGGTAGGTATGGCGCATTTTCTCTAGCTGTGTGCTCTGAAAATTGAGAGTCTATTTTTAATGGGTGCATTTCTCTGTATGTGAAATAATTATGGACAGCGACCTTGTTATCTAAATTCGTTACATGTGCTTCATTTTGATTGCAGAATAAAAAAAAAGATAATCACGCGCTTACGACATAGCTTTCAAACTCTATAGATATAAATTGTCACTCACAACAAAGAGAGGCTTTGCTCGTAAAACTAAATCAAAATCTATTAGTGCGTCTCGAACTGATTTTCCACATTCCCGGAGTGATTATGAATATTCATAAGCAACTTTGTGACGTATTTTTGAAAATGAGAAGATCTTAGAGCGCCGGTGAAGAGATAATTAACTTCACGCCTCGATGCCAGCTTGACGGAAAGAGTTGCCGTTTCCCAACACATTTTTGTCTCTTTACTGTGCAAATTTCACGTGGCGTATTTTTAATGGTCGCACGGTTGAATTAATTGCGGAGTAGCGGACACTGCTTCGTTACTTCCTGAAAGGTAAATTCGTTAAATGTCTCGTTCTCTCGCCATACACGCGGACAATATGCGTGCACATATTTGCGTATGTATGAGCGTGGAAGCGGGCGACAAGTACTTTTTATGAGAGACCGTTCCAGATTTACCGTCATGCAAACTCGCCGCGAAAATAGGTCAGCGGAAAAATCGGCGGGGAATATCTTTGGGAAACAACAATTGCCTTGAATGTATCAATATGTATTTAGTTGTGTTTGATGTATATTTTTCTTTTTGTTAAGCTATCATTGTTTCTGATATCTGGACTGCATATTGTTTTTACGTTCATTATTCTAGTTTTTGCAATATAAAAAGTTTAATGCATATTTATATATCTTCGATTAAAATTTTTTCAAGAACAAAGATTGACACACACACACACCCACACACACACACACACACCTTTTGCGATCAAAATATTGCTAAGATTAATTTATTACAATTATACAATACAGCACGATTAATTTTTATAATTTTAAAATGCTAAAAATTAATACTTAATATGTATTGTATCTAAAAATTGGAGGCGTAACATTCATTTCATTTTATTAAATATAAAAGAATTCATGCTCTAATAGACGTAAGCTCCTTTCAAAGCGTTTTGACACAATCACAAAAAAATGTTTTTAAAAAAATATTTTTAAAAAAATGTTTTAAAAAAATATTTTTAAAAAATGTTTAACTTGACGGAAAATTATTGATTAATCAAATAATGCCGGCAAAAGAAAATATTCACAATTTAATGTCATTTTTGTCATTTTTGTTTTACAGTCCTTAAAAATCTGTTTTTCGAATTGTGACAATTTTGACAATTTTTTAATGAAATTAAGTCAATTCACTTCTAATTGATAGCGTAATATTTACTTAACTCAATCATGATAATTATCTACTTAAAAATCATGATTTTCGGGTTATCGTCATTTTCGAAATAAGCTTAGACAATAGTATTATATTTGATTCATAGATGAAAGAAACCAGTCTATAATAATATTCTGTATCATGTTAACTTTATAACTTTATAATTTTAATAATCGAAAAAGTACTCGCTAATTTTCTGCTTTCATGGTTAAGTTATGTGTTAATTCGGCATTAAAATGATATTCGTAAATAATCAAGATTTTATTAAATGTATATTTTCAACACAATATTATCACTGGGTAAATCAAACAGAATATAGCAAAAACAAATTAACGATGAAAAAACGCTAACTTAGGTTCTATTGCCAGTTCCACGTAAAGCTAATACCTATAAAAGCCGCTCCAAACGGCCAAAATTCATCAATCTAGGGATTCTGTCTGCGACTTTTATCAGTCGTGCGCGCCACGAACGCGCTCCAGGGATAATGAAAGAAAAAGTGTCGCCGCCCATGTCAAGCTTTAATTGTCATCCTTTATTGGATGGTCACTCGTTGTCACGTCAAGACAGTTGCGGCGTGTAAACTCACAATCAGATACTCTGGCACGCGTCTGTGTCTCTCTCTTTTTTCTCTCCCCTTTTACATTTCTTTTTCAGCTTCCATTTCGTCGTTTTCGTCGTGCCTCTCGGCGGCATCACGGGGGATATCTCTGAGAAAGAGACACCAGAAAGAGCGATAGAGAGTCGCTTGTATAATTCATAGGACCGCCTGGCGTTCGTGGTCGATGGATCAACCCCGGTCGTGCCACTACGCCTCTTCGTTTTCCCCTCCTTCGTCGGGACTCCCTGCGATAGTAGTAACCCCCGCAGCATCTCAATGCTGACCGACCAGCAGATTAGCCCAAGGAAATTGCCAAACTTCTCTTCGCTCCGGCAGGAAAGTCGATTCCGAAAGTCGTTCCTCAAACGGCCAGTAACGTCGGTCTGCTGGGCGACTGTGCCCTCCCTCCGGCGACTGTCTCTTAAACAAACTAATGCGCTGTAACTTCGTCTCGCTCTCTGCCGATGGGCTTTACGCCTCCTTTTGCGTTTGCGCGAGTGCTAATTCGGCTAGGAAGACTCTCAGTGCCAAGACTGAAGGAACAAACAATAATACTCGATTTGTGAGACGAGAGAATAAATCGTTCGTCGAAAGTTTCTACACTAATTTCATAATATTTGAGCACTCCTTGTAATAACACACAGTAATGTAATATTCGGATCGATCTTCTTCTCGATTGTCGATTTAAAAATTTAATGAAGACAAGCATTAATGAGATAATTATAATATTAATCTAATATTATAAAATTATAATATTATAATATTAATCTAAAAATTTAGTCAACGATTAAAAACATGTTTGTTGTTTTTCACTAATAATAAGATTCCAATCTTGTAATAAAGTGTTCCACAGCGTACAATTTGGTTAATGAGAGAATGTAAAATATACATTTAATTAATGCATAAACGATTCGATTATATCAGTTGTATTGCCACGAAATTGCCTTCACGTTCATTTAAGGTACAAGCTTCCAATTACCAGTAACATTGGCAACGGCAAAAGTAAGCAAGCGGAAGATGAAACGCCACGAAGATGGTAAAAGAGCTGCCTCAATCGGTGTCGAACAGTTCGACGAATGGAAATATATATATATATATATATATATATATACGTACGATAATGCGATTAAAGGGGGAGATCTAGGAAAACGCGGGAAACTAGGAGAGAAAGAAAGAAAGAGGAACAGAGAGAGAGAGAGAGAGAGAGAGAGAGAGAGATGGAATGCGCGTTAAAAAGAAAATCCCCGAGAAGAAGGAGAAAATATTTCCATAAAATCCGCGAAGACGATGCCTTCGAGGAAAAGCCAATGTTAGTTCTCGTTCGGTGGATTCGCCGGAATCCGAAATCCGTCCTTGCGGTTTGTCGCTGCCGAGTCTCAGACGTCAACGCGATTTCATCCCGCCGTAAAATATATAACTTCTCCATAAACCCACCTCGAGAGGAGTATTCCGCAAGTACCGCGAGCTTGTCTTTCGAAAACTTCAAGATTATAACGACACATCGACTGATGAATTTCTGGTCGTCTCTATTTACGTTTATTAATACATTACTGTAGTAAAATTATTGTTAATTCGCATTTTCAGAATGATATTAAGAACGTTACGCAATGATATTCATTGTATAGTTTGCGATATATAAAGCCTGCCAAAACATTATTGAATCTGAACAGCGTAAGCAAAGAAACTCTGACTGCTTAGGTCTGGTCGAGATGAATAGCGATCTAGTAGTTAAATCAGCCATCTCACCGACTTCATTAAAGTCAGCGTTCCGTTTACGCTCTTGCCGATTACGCTACGTGTTGCGCGAGTCTTCGTTCACGACAGAATCAGCCCTGAGGCTGGTGTCGAAAGCAGATAATATGGATAGGAAACTCAGACAATAATAATCCTCGATACGCGCGGATAGAACTCTCGCAATTATTATGAAGGGAGACGGTTGCTTAACTGAAGTAATTCCGTCAAATTACTTGAATTTCAATTAAAATGAATTAAAGCTGAATTAAAAAAGAATAATACAAATAATTGTACGATAGAATGTACACATTAAACGTGGTGATGTATCTCAGTGCTTAAAAATTCTACGTTTAAAACAAATCTAACAAATCTTGTAAGAACTTTAGGAATTCGTTTTAAATCTGTATTTAACTTATTATTAAATTTTTACCAGGAATATTTCATTATTTACGAAGATTACTGTATTTTTTGAGACTGTATCAATTTAAAGATAATTACGAAGTAACAGATCAGCAATAATTATAATAATAACAACATGAAACTCATAGCAGTGAGCAATAAATCGATATAATTTATTTGTAATGTAAATAACTTTTAACGAATGAAACTTTCAGGCTTTTCTTTTCTGTTTTACTTCGAACACACGCGCCATGGATTGCGGAAAAATTATTGGAAAACTAGTTTCTTTCTTGGTTAATTATATCAAATCAAGCTCTTTACTGATTGCTGCAATTCGAACGGACATTCGGCTTCCACGTGCATGCGCATTGGAATTTCAGTCAGGGGCATGAAGAAAATTTATATTTACACATATAATAACTTATTAAAATACTTATATTAAATCAGACTTTGAAAATTTTCAGCGAACTTTCTTACGAATGACATATCGCCAATGAGCGTTTAACTTTTCGTAAAAATGATTTTTATAATTCAGTTACTTGCAAATTTAGGGTGGGAGTGGGAAGCACTTCCTTGCATCATCCATGTGCATCAGGTAAATACAACGGCATGCATTTAGTAGTCGCACATGAGAATCAGGAAGTCGGAATGACAGCGGCTGGAATCCGAGGTGGCAGACGAGTAACGTATCGAAAACCAAAGGAGAGAGAAAGGGCCACGAGGTATCGCCATAAGGGAGACTCGCTGACGGCGGTAAGATTGATTGGAGTCACGGGATGGAAAATTAACGGTCTAGCCCGAATGGTCCAGGGTTGGGCAAAAGGTGCAGGAAGGCGCCGCAGTCGAGGTATGGCGCCGTGACAGCCGCCGCATACTAATTCCCCATCTCCTATACTCTTCCTTCCTCGGTCTGTCTCCTTTCTCTCGTACTCCTTCACTATCTGTCTTTCTCCATTTCTCTCCCGCTATTCTCGCTCTCCTCGTCACCCCGGCATCTACGAACTGTTCTAGCCACCTTAACCGCGCGCATCCACGCCCTCCCGCTCGACCGCTCCGCAAGGAAATGCCTTCCGGCGGACATCATTGGCTACTTTATCGAGATCACCGTTTGAAAATACGGTCCCGAACAAAGGCAGTTCTGATAGAATTATAACTACGTTATACAGCCACCGTAACCCTTTCTGATCGTTATGGGATCCTATTAACTTGAGACCCGACAAAACGCAGGAACCCCCTATCATGAAAAGATCTCACAGAGAGACTGCTCGGATTCATTCGCAGATCTCTGTCAAAAAAAAAACTACAGAGACATATACAATATCTTTTACATTATTTTGTCACGTGTGGAACATGCAGCAACACGTCGATAGGAAGCCAAGATACTCTTTCAACCAGCGACATAATCCCATGGGATATCAACGCGGATCGTCACAACATCCGCCCTGAGACTCACTCGGTTGGCGCATTAATGGATCGATGCGTCACAAGGCGCGTTAATGTGACGAGCCATAGGTCGGTAATTATCAAAGAGGGCTTTGACTTCGTGTTTACGAAGGGACAGAGGTCGATGGGGATCGAAGATGTATCGGCCGAAGGTCTGCTAATACGACCTGTATATCTACTTCTCCAATCGCTAATTGAATCAAATGGCCGAACATCTTCGATCGATATGTTAGTGAGAGATTTCGTCGCGAGTAATTACAGACGTGTAGCGGCAGCTGCTGACAAAAGCGGGTCAGCGCGCCCGCCACTACCATTGTTTCATGGAATTAGGTTACGCGATCGTAACCCGACGAAGCCTGGCAATTTCCTGCTTGTCGTGCTGCACCGAGATTCGATGACGCTTACGGCAAATTATTTCCTACGTATCTGTCGTCGATTTAGTTAATGATCGCGGTCCGACCGCAATAATGGCAGCATTGACAATTGGTGGCCATCGGCCTGGTTGCCTAACGCCTAACGCATACTGTAAACGATTTACAATTTAGACCATGTGTAATTTAATTACACTGTGCTATGATAAAGTACATGAGATAAAGAATGTACGATACGATACGAATTATGAGGTCCGAAAAGTTCGAGCCATTTATCGAAAGTTATTATCTCTTTGACTAATTCGGAATTGATCTTTTCTCATAAAGGTATCGGAAAACTGAAATAATTTTTAATTAATTAATGATTAAAAATATAAGAAACCTTTGACAAACTCTTAAGAAATCATGAGAAAAACAAATAAGAGAGAGCGGAACAAAATTATATTCTTTAATTAATTTCAAATGAATAATTATGAATTAAAATTTCAAATGAATTAAAATATAATTTAAACTATTTTCAAATGTAAGGTTGGAGAATTAGAAAAGTACGATAAATGAAATGTTAAAATAATCTAAAAAAAATTTCCAAGTAGTTTTTCTTCTGAGTAACTTGTATTTTAAAATTGTTATTTCAGATATCACGATGTTTAAAGATATCTTTATAATCGATATTCATAGTCGATTCTTATATTTAAGACTGTCTTAAGCGCAGTCTTAAGATGTCATAAACCAATCGCAGAGCTGTATTAGCATCTTGAGATATTATTTAAGATAGTTTTAAAATAAGAACCGACTATAAATATCGATCTTAGACCGATGCACATTATACATGGGATATATTGCAAATTTTAATTCAAACTTTACTTCTAAAAGCTCGTTTTTCTAATATTTCGATATTTCATTAAAAATAATTATCATTATGATTTAATTTCCAATTTTCTAACATATCTTATCCTCCGTGAATCAATTTGATACTTTATACTTGCACAGCTTGATATACATATTTAATATTCTACAAATAGATTGCTTTTGATTATTAACATTGGTTTCCTAATTGTATGTAATTCATACAGTGCTAAGATACACTAACAAAATTACTCGCTTAGTGAATAACATTTACATTAGACATCTGAACATCTTGCGTATACTCATCGCACGATGTAAGGAGAAATTAGATGGAAGGCAAATGAACGAACGGGAAAGGGAGAAACAGATCGTTTAGTAATGTATCAATGAAAAGAGATGATGCTATTAAACTAATTAAGACATCTTAAGATTTTAATGCCTTCTCCTGGCACACTGACTACAACAATTGCTTTTCAATACATTTTTGGACAGATAATTTTTAGGACGTATAAATTTTACAAATAGTAAAAATCGCACGATATATTTCTTTTCTATATCTTATTGGATTTTATTTACT
>Ga0157364_1002769_pt1 | contig 16650 bp, 14 predicted proteins | sample AttsexASBM2_FD_111476 | JGI IMG/M metagenome (GOLD analysis project Ga0157364, IMG submission 111476) | Fungus gardens microbial communities from leaf cutter ant in Ribeirão Preto, State of São Paulo, Brazil - Atta sexdens ASBM2 | ecosystem: Host-associated > Fungi > Mycelium > Unclassified ... | reverse complement strand
TTTCCGAGATACCTAATTTGAATAGTGGAATTTTTAAAAGTTTATTATAAACTTCAAAAAATGTGTCATTCGAATGAAAAAATACGTATTATTTTAACAGTAATTTTGTACATTCAATTTCTCGTAAACCGGAACGTTTGGAATATAGAACGTGTACACGAGCATTTTTATTCGGAAATCTTGGAAACCATCATTCAGAATATGGGATACATTTGCTCAAGATGACTGATCTCATTTCTCAGAATATTGACCTTTCTTCATGAGACACTCTGTATACTTTCTGGCGTACATAAATGTGATAATGCATTAAATAAAAAAAATTTTTGCAAGTTTTTAAGATTATTAGATATAACTATTAGTATTGTTATTAAATTGACGAAATAATTTAATTTGAGATATTTAAGTAGTTTTTGCAATTGCGTTTTAAGTTCGACAAATCGAATCGGCGCGCAGTTAAAACTAAAAAATTTGCAAAAATTTACATACAAATATTAGACTTCAAGATTCGCTGCGATTGAAAATTCTTTATTCTTATTTGATTTATTCTTTGGTCTACTTTTCATTTATAAGATGTTTGCTTCTATAAAATTGCAGGTAAAAATTTCCATGGACATAATCGTCGAAGAAAAAATATTAGAACGATCTAAAATAAATTATTTTGTACTTAATATAGTAATACTTTAAAGTAAAATATGGTAAATGGTTATAATAAAATAATACTAATATAATTTATCCCTTTTGAATAAACGTTAGTAAATATAAGTCAACTAAAACTTCATCTCTATTCAATTGCGACTGTTGTTTTTTATGATTTGTTAGTATAAAATATCTTGATAATTTATTTTTATCGAGGAATGTTATATTGTTATAAAACTGAATAATAAGCAGAGGAATTATTCGTTAACATGAGAATAGGCAGTATATGTTTCTAATTCTTCGATGCAGCGCTATTGTCCTCGCCGTGATTGTCACAGCGGAAATGAGTACAGTAGATACGGTAATATTATCCAGCGTGGCAACAAGACGCTACTGCAGTTAGGATTTCAATAAGCTTTCTTTAAATACGTCTAATTATCATACTTCGTGGATGTTCGCGCCTCCGTCTCGCAGAGAAGATGCAAGCATGGCACGTGACGGTAAGCAAATACGACGGTACTTCGCGATTTTAAAGTGTCTTTCTCCGTGCTGCGTTGAAATATAGTTTATACATCGTATTTGCACCTACGTACGTGGCGTCGAGTAACACTCGTTTTCCATCACGGGATATTATCGCTATGCGGTACGCATGGCGCGAGATAAACATGATTCTTGTTCCGACGAATTTTTGTAAGTACGTCGCGAAGTAATGGAAACACACGATTCAGTTTCGTCTCGGTAAGAGAACATGTCTCTATGTAAATTTTCTTTTGCACGAAAATGGAAGGATTATATGTCGAGATTAACGGCTTTTCCCTCTTTGTTGAACATGGGATAAGCTTCTGTGAGATGGTAGTTGTTCCAGAAACTAGTTACTTCGACGATTATGTCGAATGAACGGGGAAGACGAGTAGCTGTGGGACGGCAGCTGCGTAACTTTTATTATTGTCATGCTTGATTACGTGTGCGGATGAAAAATGTGAAGATCCCGGTAACAGAGGTCTCATAAATAGAGAAAAATAATTAGCAATAAAAGTTTGCCAGTCACGTAATGCGGGTATAGCATTCTCTCTCTCTCTCTCTCTCTCTCTTCATTCTCACTCTCACACTTTCGTCCGTACTAATCCTCTAGGTAAAAATAGCCATCGCAACAATAATGAAACAGTAGGAATTCCATGAGACTTGATCGCTTATTTTGTTGCACGAATGACATTTGTACATACATACGTTAATATAATATAATTTTCCGTAGAGATGACCGCAGCGTCGATTTTCGCGGTATCCGATTTTCCAACCGAAATATTAAATGAAATTGGTGTTCTGTACACTGCATTTGACCTGCGAAACATTACAATATTGAAAATTCGATTTTTTATAAATAATGTTGTCAATAATGTTGAATCAGAATACACGTAGTGACATATTGTATTTTTACGATACCAGATGGGAAATATCCACTGATGATTACTTTTATAAACGTCAACGATCCGCAGGAATGTTGCGCATATCTGATTAAATCGGTGCTACGGTGATATGTACGTATTTATTAACGAATGAGCTCTCTCTCTCTCTCTCTCTCTCTCTCTCTCTCTCTCCAGAAAAACCGGACGCTTTTACTTCGAAGATATTTGTCGTAACTGTTATTTTTAATTATTAGTCGCGCCAATAACTTTTGGTTTGATTTATGGATATATTCGTAATGTTGCAATATTTACGGGTCTTTAATTGATAAGATTTACGATTAACATCTGGCCTTTTAAAGCTCATTCCGAAAGATCGTACTTAATAAAAGAAATAGAATAATAACATAGCTTGTTGAATATCGTTATGTGTACCCGAATATTTCGTTGTTTGTCCGAATAAAGGCATGGTATATACAATACAATGCACTTTGTCAGAGATAAATTTCTATCAATTGTTTCGAACAAATTTCGTTTCAATTAATTGTTCTGCGAAGCGCAACAAAAGTATGCGCTTTCATCGAAAAATGTCGTGAAGTTGCGGTCGATATGTGGTAGATGTATACTATTATATTTTCACGAGATAAATTTTCTCGCTGTCTCGATGATGGCGATGGTAGTTCACGTACAATAAAATGAAACGTAAATGCGCGGTCCGAAGTAACGCGTGCTCTCATTCTCGTAATAACGATGCCGAGCAAATTGGTTGGCTGGTAGCGGCACGTTGAGCGTAGCAAAAACAATATTGAAAAATTCGCGCTTAATGCTTTGTGCAAAATTACCGTGTTGTACTCACAAAGGTGGACCAAGGAGACGTGTCGACCTACCGTGTGGAATAAAAAGCTCATTTCCGCTCTGCACTCATGCACGCCGACGCGACACGACGCGACGTGCCTCGCGCTTGCTGCAGAACTTTTCGTGCCGAGCGATCGTAAACCTGGCTTAAATTAAAGCCATGACTTTTTTTTTAACGTTCCAGCCGTGTCGCGATGCGAGCCTGATTTACTTTTATGCGCTTTTCCTTTTCGTTCGTTTTTTTTTATTTTTTTTTTTTATACTGCGCGCGCCCGGATTTAAATTGCACTTAGCGTTGCGCTCGTTTGACGAACGACGTCGCGGTGTCGAATTTCGCGAACGAAGATCGATTGATTTGTCGACGTAAAAGGTTGCAGTATGCAGCGAGATTTATTCGCGCGAAGGCTAGGAAAACCTCGTAGTTGCAAGTAATGTAGCATAACGTAAAACATCATATGCATCTTTGAAAATAATTCTTCTATTTGACAAAAATTTTTTTATAATATGTCAATTGTAGTTTTCTTTTACCACGAAAAAAATAGAATTATTTTTTTATTAAATAATTGTTATTTCTCTCTCTATACGAATGTAAGTATTGAGAGGAACGATCGAGTAGATGAAATATATAATTATTTTATATGTAATAAATGCAAAAAGTATTCGCGTATAGAGGCGATATTTTCTTAAAAAAAATCTTATTTTTTAAAAATAAATATTAATTAGTAGTTTATTAACAAAGATTAAAATAGACTGTATATTTCTCAAAATTATTTTACCTACAAAGATGTGTAATAAAAATGAAATATATCATCTTAAAAATAAACAAAATAAGGAATTATATTATTTAGATGCACAAAAATAATCATATAATCCAAAAATTTAGCTTTTAAAGTCAGAAACACGTGAAACTTTTTTGTTTATATTAAAACAGAACGTATTCATTGTATAAAATTGTTAATTAATGTTTATTTTCTATAAGTTAGGTTTTTTTTTTTTATAAAATTTTCCTCTATACGAATACTTTTTGCACTCACTGTACACTTATTTTTATGATAAGTATTATCATAAATCACTAGTGAATATTTATAATACCGTTAAATTTGATGATTGACGTAGAGTGAAGAATGTCTGGCTATGATAAAACGCCAGATTAATGGGAATCGAAGAATGGGCCACTCGATTTTCTATTCTATCATTTACATATGGACCAAGTTTGGTTGAAGCCGACTGCAAACACAAGCCTCATTTAGAGTGGTCACTTTCGAAAGCACTCAGCCGGTGGCTCTCGAAAACGCACCATGAGTCCGCATGCCGATAAATCGAGTCCTGATAAAATGCCATCGATCGCAGTGGTTGCATGGTGGTAAAGCTATTATACGTAATAGTTACACGTTATAAACTAGATATCTGAATATCCATTATAACGATAATAATTTATCGAATAATGAGTTTGTTCTTCGTTAAATACATGATGTCCAATTGTCAGAGACAATTAGACGTATTTGATTAAAATATGTTATATATTTTCTCTAAAAGTGATACATTTGTAAAATGAGAACAGCGTATTTTACGAATTAAGAATTCAGAATACCTAATACTCTGCTGTAACGAAATCTCTCTCATCGCTATATGGAAGTAGAGAAGTGTTACGGTGTTCCAATACTTCTAATGTTACTTCGATTACACGCGAAGAATGATACAACAAAAATTAAAAATTCCGTATACGTAGTCGCTGATAAAATCGACTTCGTCGATCGCTGTAATACGACCTCGATGTAAATAGATGTAAATAGATGATCGCTCTTGGGATCCAAGTTACTTTGGCAGTATCGTATTTGAAGACGACGTGCCGATGTTGAGTCGTCGATGCAGCGCGAGTAATCAGCGAAACACTTCGTATTCTTCCTGCTTCTAATATTCCAAAGACGTGCGCCGACTCTCTCAGAGACCACCAGGATCGCCGTGGTACCGGTTCTCTGTCGGGTTATTACGAGGCAGCTTCCCACTAACCGATGATGCTCGAGCAACGGCAGCACGAAATTCTTCGGTGTGTCGTGTGAACACGCGTGATGGACGCAAGAATTGAGAAACGTCGGTCGATGAAAGTTTTTTTGCATTTAATTGTCGGTATCGATGAAATGTAGTTGATCATTGTCGTGTAAATCGATTGTTTTTTTATCATTATATCGAATATATATTATATTTTAAATCTAAAATATTTTAGAAATAGATGAAAGAAAAATCTTGATATTATTATATTAAAGTATTGAAGATTGAGTATATTATTAAAAGTATTGATATTAATAAATCTCGATAGTTAACCTTCGCAGATGCATAATACAGAATGAGAAATGATATTTTAAACGAATTCTGTTTGACTATAGTATTTTTAGGAGAATCACTGCGCGATAGCTGTTTCTCAACTCCTTTCAAAGCGATGTAATGGAATGGCGAACGATTTCTATTTGCTTAGAGTATACAGTTTACTAACCCATGCGGTTACGAATCCATTGTTCATTCTATGAAGGTTATGCAAAAATTTGCTTACCTCGTTCATACATTTTAACGTTTAACAATAACATAAATATAGATAGCAATTTAGCATTTAATTTCTATATTGCTAAATTCCTAAATTGTTTTCTGGATGTATATATATTGCACGTGATCCATTGTCATGTTACATTCTGTTTATTAATACGCTCAAGCAAATTTTGAGGGAGAAACAATTAATGTTTAATTAATATTATTCCATGCTTCATTGGGGACTACGGCGTGCGCTATAAATGCTAAATATCGACAAGTAATGTGTTTTACATAACAATCCCGTGAAAATATCTGTACGAAACGGACACGCATCATTAATATCGTTGAACAAATCACGCGATACCACGCTAACTCGTTCGCCGCCCACTCGAAAATCCCCTGCCAGTATACTGACTCATGAGAGAATTGTGAACATTCAGGTTTTAATAGATTTCTGTTCGTCCGATGCGTGTCATTCGCCGAGTCGCCTGGTATCGAATAAATCCGTATACATATATCTGAAATGAATTCTACTGACTGTGAAACCTGTCGATGTTGGCGGACCACCTTGCTGCCGATTTGTGTTTAGTTTATCGAGATAAACTAAATATTGCAATTATCAATATTGCAAATATCATTAATTGTGAAGTAGAAATAAGATATGATTCATTTCATGTTATGTTAATACAGTATTATGTTTTCCTGTAATTAGTGTGATGAATTAGAATAATTACATCGTTAAAGTAATTACTTTAATTATATAATATGTTTCATAAAATATATTTTATAGCTAATTTTTTTAATTAACGTGCAGAATTACTATTCAAAGCTATAAAATCTATCTATGTAAAAACTCTTTTTAATTTGTTTCGTTAAAACTTTTATAACTCTATTTATTATATTTCATAAAATATTCACCGAATGTATTCATCAATCACACATTTAACATATATACGCGATTCATAAAGCGTTGGATAGATTTTACTTAATAGGCAGCTCACATTTCGCAAATCGTCCGACACTATGCACTTTCACGATTAAATGCGAAGAGCTGAGTGCGCACGTGCAGTGCGTAAGTACGAGGTTATCGAGCCTATTCAATTTTCAACTGATTCCTATTTACCCCGGGCTAACAGCACAGGCAGTTGAACAGCCCGTGAGGTCTCTCATTGTCCGATTGGTCTTTTCATCTCGATAGACACGGCGCACGAGCGTCTAGTCGCCATAAATCGCAGCAGACGAGCGCTTGGAAATCCTCCGGTGTCGCCTCGTCGACGTCGGCTCACTGTAGGAGAGAAAATCGTCTTTTGTCCCTCGGGACGTTAATAATTACTCATGCAAACGAGTCAGTCGGCTCACGAGCACGACTGTTGCAAACGTGCGTAGTTGCGAAAGCAACGGTGCCGCAAAGAGATGGTCTGTCGCGAACGCGAAACGCTCGAAGAAGCTACCGATCCGGCACGACGATGGGACGTGATTGGCTTTCGCGATTATTGAGCATAACGAGGACGCTAATAAGCGTCGCATTAATTAACCAGCTAACGCTAATATCCCTTTATGACTCGTTAACAGCTTGTCAGCGCAGTTCGTTGATCGTTTACGTATTTCAAGGCTCCCGATCTATTCACGGTCGATTCAAAGTACGATTTTGTTGAAATATCTACAAATTTCGTGAAAATACATATGAAAATAATTTTGTTGGATCATCAAAATAATTACATACATAATGAATAATGTTATGAAGATTTTGATATTCTAGCAGTTTGAATCCTACATAATTATTTTAATCCAACAAAATCATTTTCACATCTCTCTCTCTCTCTCTCTCTCTCTCTCTCTGTGTGTGTGTGTGTGTGTGTATCTAATTATTAGATACTCCAGTAAAATCTTTCCGTGTTGGTTTATTATACCGAATGATAAATCATGCCAGAAACGAAAAGCTGTGTGTAATTTTTCTTTTATAGTACATAATGAATTTTCTCGTTTTTAATATATAACAACTGATGTTTGTAACGGAAAAATGAATTACCTGAAGTATTTAAAAATTTAATTACTACTTGAAAACTACACTAGATACAGATTCGAAATTTTGTTGGGCTATCAAAATAATTATGTGGGACGCTCAAACTGATTGCTTGTCAAAATTTTGCAGCATTGCTCATCATGCTTGAATTTCCTTGTATAATTATTTTGAATAAATGATAATTCAACAAAAATATTTTTAGATTTAGATAATTTTTAGACATTTTAGCAAAATCGTTCTTTCCATGTACAAGATCAAACTTTAACGCACGTTACATTATGATAAATCTTTCGGCATAGTCTGTTCGAATAATTTAAAAAGTCTGAAAGGAAATTGTTACCTTTCATGACATTCTCTCTTATTTATATCGGTGAGCACATATGTGAATACATATTTTATTCTTTTTTATCTTATATCTGCTAATTAGAATAAACAGGTTGCCGACAGCAGGGCTCTCAAGAAACTTATCGCTAGTGTCGATTAAGAGAACGCGATCCTATCTCTTGTAACAACGAGGAGTCTGCTGTTTCAAAGATCTCATAAACTTGTTTCGGAGACACGGTAGGGACTATGAGAACGACGAATCAAGAAAAGGTAGGGCCGGGTAAGGACACGTGCCGAGTGAAAAAGAAACGAACGGATCTCTTATTTCTCAAGGCGCGCGTATGGAATATATTCGGGCAGCGAATAATCGTGGTTGAAACATAATTGCACCATTCGGTCATTATAAAGCGATGCGCTTTATTGCTGGGGACGCAGCTGTGAGGATCGTGTTTCCTCATCAGCAACGTCACGAAAAAGGTTCTTTTCGTATTTCATATGGATATGGTCGACTCGTGAATTACATCGCGGCGGGGTGATTCGTGATTCTCTTTTCGAGTTTGCATGAGACACAGCGTACAAAATCGAGACGAAAGAGAGATTGGAGATTAATAATGATAATAATAATAATAATAATAATAATAATAATAATAATAATAATAAATAATGTATAATGTACGCGCCGATATATTTCGCAATCGGTCCTCTTCGTTGCTTGCAAATATCTCTCGAGATTTTTCCCGTCTCCTCGTACTCTTGGAATATATTTTTCTGTTATTTATCTTTTCGACGGCGATTACGGGAGATTTTTGTCGCTTTAGGCGAACAATTACCTCGGGTTTTACGTATAAATTGCGCGACGAGCTACACAGCGAATGACAGTTGGAATAAAATAAAGGAATAACAACAATACACAGATTTTATTGTTCTTCGCGGTCAAAGGTTCGGTACGCGGCATAAACTTGTTCCCCGTGTTCTCCGATGCGACCTGCGTGGGAAAACGAGTCGAGAGTATTGGAAATTTTGTGCAATTCTTGTAAAGGACTTCTATTTGGTAAATGGCAGACATATGGCAAATGAATGTTCTCCTTTCCAGCCTATATTTAATGTCGCGAAATGTAGTGACATATAGTCGTATGTAATGATAGAACGCACGGAATTTATTTATGCCATCGTAATGCGAATGTGGTTTAAGCAACATTGCGTGTTCGATGCAAGCGAATTATTTCCTATTACCTTTGTGGCCAGATATGGAAACTGTGCGGAAACAGTAATAGGGAATGATATGACTGAGCATATATCGATTACGTTTGTCGATGGAAATAAAAATATCATCGAGGCTGCGTGTGCTTTTCTTTTTACCGACTCTGAAATAGACATGTATTGCCGGAGCAATCAAAGCCGTGACATTCTTCACGCGACGTCGTGGAGTAGAACAGGACTGTCTGGATTACGTCCGATATGTCCGTCAATGCCGGACCAATTAACCTTTCTTTTTTCCTTCGCTCACGTTATATCTGATCGAGGGAGATTAAAAGGACGGTTTCCGCCTACTGCCAGGCTTCAAGAAGGGATGGAATTACGCTGCCCGAATTTCTCCTGGATATTAGGCGTCGGATTAACTGTCGAAGCTAACAAACCACTCGACCTTTCCTCTTTCATTCTCGCCGCCTTGTGGCTGCTCGCGAAATTGCTAAGTCCTTTGCACCTGTTTAATAAACGTCTGCTACATTGATTTTTACGTAATTTTTTTTTTTTAATAACGTGATACTTAATGTGACAGCTATATAATATACAGCTAAATTATTTTCATTTAAATAATATTGAATTCTTTTAGGAAAAAAGATCGCACGGAATATTTACACGTGATAATTTGGAATTATATCTTAATATGGTTTAGACAACGATTTTTATTGATTTCTCAAAGAATATCATTATTGAAAGTTATTGTTTATAATTATTTGAAGTTAATAATATTCATTTATGAAAAATCTTGTTTGATTACTTATATATAAAATGGGATTTTTTTTTATAAAGATTTTATTTTATATGTAAAATTCTTTTATTTTTGCATTCAGTATTAAAATATTGTGACTTCATTGTGGCATGCGCGGCACCAAAGTTTTGAATTTTTTTTCCGACATGAATAGCAGATGGTATGCGCATTCTTTTTTATCAGGCAATACATTCCAGAAATGTAGAATATATTTTTCTATGTAAGGGATTTCAATAAACTGTGAAATTCACTAGTAAACTTTTTCGTATCATATAGAATATTTACATCAGCTTATCGGATTTTTCTGGTATTTTACATAATGTATGTGTACACGGAGTAACGATTTCAGATTATATCGCAACGGACAGTTAATAAATATATGTTAAAACATATTGTTTTTTCAAATATAATTCTTTTTATTTTTTAAATTATTAAAAAAAAAATGCTATTTTACAAATAAATTAAAATTTTACAAAATGTAAAAATCAAAAAGTTTTATAAGCATCTTTTTAAAAATATTTTATATATTCGCTAAAAGATTAACTGCTTTTAATTTTATGTTTTTTTAAATTAGTGCTTTTTTAAATATTGTTAGAACATGTAAAAGATTTTTTTTTAAAGCAAGAGAACTGTCTATAAAATTAATTCATTTTACTATTTACATTTCATACAAATAATACTGTTATATGAAAATATCAACTATATCGATCTAATCAAACTGACGAATAGATTAGCTGACATCTTTTCTTAGATGATCTGAATGGAAATAAGTTTGTAACATTTCTGATATCGGCAGAATTCTATCAACAATCTGTTGTGACAGTTGAATGATCGCATAATAAGTTTTATCGATCGAATTGGACATTAGCGTGTATCTCAATTGCATTAGCCACGAGTTGGTAAAGAAAGGAAGAAAAGAGGGAGATCGAATAGTTCTCTCTCTCTCTCTCATTACGTCTGGTTTTCTTCGGTTCTCGTTTATACATATATCTATTTGAACAATACGGATACAAATAGAATAATTGTTTATATAGAGGATAGAGGTCCCCTACACGATATTACAATGTTTAAATTTATCTATCTCAGCGATTAGAATTGAATGTTTATATAAAATATAGGTCGGCTGCTGCGAGGCCTTGATGTTTATTTTGATAATATACAACGCATTTCTGCGTATTCAAGGTCTCACTCTACGTTATCATTTGCATGGTGACGATAGAGCAGGAAGCACTAGTCTTCCTACTTATCGTACATCGTTGTTATTCTGCGAATTGCTATCGGCAAATATTGAGAGAGAATGCGATTATTCCCTATAAGTAATCAGTAATGTTTAAGGCGCGCGATTAATTAAATGTAATGTGTGTAAATCTTCGATTTAAGAACGCAGAGTAAGATATACACGTATATGAATTGAACAATCACTCAATCGATTGAAATATTTAAATAACAGAGAGCTGATGATTTATTAATAATTAATTAGAAATGCAAAACATAATGTTCGAAAAAATTATTTTAATATTTCATAATGCGTTGTAATATTTCATAGTGGAGATGTTTTGATGCTCAACGCTCATTTTTTGTTGCGACGGGGGATTATATAAACACTTTGTTATTATTTACATGGTGATATTCGAGTAGATAAATAGCGACACAACTATTGTTTGACATCACTTTTCGAAATACAATTGCAACAAATATCATAAAATGCTAAACGTAATTATTTAAACTACAGGAGGGAAATCATTAGCTGTAGCAACCAATCGCTAATGATATGTGTGTATCGAAGGATGTGGCGTATTGCATGTGTAAGAAGTATTCAACGCGTGTTGAGACGATCGAAGCTGTATGTAGATCCTTTTTCGTTTTTTGCAACGCAATAGAGTGCGCCATATATGATTAACGTCGAGTATACCGTGTAAAGTGCAATTATCAAATTTTGATTATTAGAGCACACACGCGATCGTATATATTTAACTCTTAAATACCTCACTATGAGAACAACATATGTATGGTATATCCAATTCTATTGCTTTTTATAAAACTGAACATATATAACATTTTTTTTCAGTTGAAACACCAGACATTAAAGAATACAGGCGAACGAAAAGTTTGAGTACAGCCTTATAAACAAAGCGTATTTGAGAAAAATGTTTCATACAAAAGTTGTAGGGTTTGAACAATGCATCAAATGGCGAGACTTATTTAATTTTGAATATAAGTATGGAGGAGCTCTTAAGATCAGCTTTAAAATTTTAAGTGGAAACTCCTACTTTTTATTCGATATTCTTATAGCTGATACGTTTATATTTCTAGATACATAATCTTGTATAATTCACAATGATGATGAGTTCTTCAATTAACTTCTTAAAGTTATCAGTATGTTCAATACGAATATAATCGAATATAATTCGAAAGCTAACCATAACTTTGTCATATTAGGTTATTATAATATTTTTCAATTTTAATACTCTCTAAAATATACATCGCTACTAAAGTATTGGTCGAGACATCCTGTATAAATCTTTGTGCCTGTATTATTTTCCAATATACACATTTATCACTTCACAGATAGAAACACATGATATTTTTATGCAAATACCGTTTCTCCTGACGACTCTTTAAAGCCAGTCCGACCGGTCGAAGTTCGGAATACGCATGTACTTATATACGCGCGTTTTGTTTTACGAGTCTTTCGTAATATTCGTTGTTAATATTTGTCGTGCTAGCGCTCGGTATTAAAGTGGCCACGGTTGACCGACCAGTTTATAGTCGGTATTTAAATATCCACACCGTCGTGTCATGTAAACACGCGCCTTGCGGAAAGATGTCATTACTTCGGTGTTTCAAGTCGACATACTTCAGCGCCTTGTTAAGAATCAATATTCGTTTTGTAAATAAATTTTTATGAAACCCAATATAATCCGTAACACATTTCCATGCTTAATTATCATAATATATGCTTAATGTATATGAGTAGAAACAATTATAATTTATAACTTTTGTATTACATGTTCAAACGACATTATATTGAACATTATCTGAATGTGTTTACTTTTCTAGATTCTAGATATATAATCTTGTATAATTGACAATGATGATGAGTGTTGCATTTAACTTCTTGAAATTATCATTATATTCAATACAATTACTAAAATGTCTAGAATCAAATATATCTCACGCCACTTGAAATTAAATATTGGATTTATCTTTGATTTAAGAATGCGGAATAAAATACGATTGATCATTGAATCGATTAATTTAAAATATTTAAATAACAGAAAATCGTGATATCGATAATTTATTGATAATTAAATAAAAATGAAGGACCAGAATATTCAAAATTATTTAAATATTTCATAGTCTGTTGTAATATTTCACGATAATAATGTTTTGCTGACACGCGGCGCTCGGCCGACACTCATCTTTTGTTGTGACGTGCAGCGCAATACTGTATAAACACTTTATTATCATTCACGTGGTGATACTTGAGTAGACAAGGAACAACGTAAGCTGTTCTTTCGCACTAAAAAAAAGTGGCATTATAAAGAATATCTTCGGAAAAAGAATACATTTTTTTTATAACGATTGTAGGGTCGCGCTTTATTTTTTTAATCGAATATACGATACCGCTAAAATATGGTCTGGCTTCTACTGCGGCAAAACGTTTCACGTAACAAGTTCCATCATCAAACGTAAATGAGCGTAGCGCGCGCGATGGAGAGACGTTTTTAGTATCCACGTGCAGAGAGGTCGAAAACCCATTACCGCCCTGCATGAAATGAGCTACGGCTACTTAGAGGCGCCTCCGACAGGAAATTCGTGCTGCAGATACGAAACTGGATTTGGCCACTTCTCTCGCACTTGAATCTCCGTCGAATCTCTTCTCTTCTTTCTTTCTCCTCTTTTCTCCTTCGTATTGTACTTAAGTAGTTTTGTCTACGTTCTGCTTACCGACGAAATTCACGTCTCGCGTATACGGGAAGACGGAGGGAGAGAGAGAGAGAGAGAGAGAGAGAGAGAGAGAGAGAGAGAGAGAACTCTTGCGCTCGACCGCGTAGTAAACTACGGAATAAATTCACGAAAAGACGAATACGCCTGCCAGGGAGGAACGAAACGAGTGTCACTCTCGCGAACCGGCTTTCCTACGTGGAGCGATAAATCCTGGTCCCGCGTACATTGTTGAACATGTTCCTGATTTCATTCCAGTTTCGAGGCCATGAACGTGCGTCGTAGGTAGGGCACGGCGAGAAAATAAATTAAAGACGCGCCTTTTAAAACGGTTGGTCCGGCTGTTTCCCTTTGAATATGCAAATATATGTTGATTCGAGAAATTTTTAGGCACATGACATAATGATGATGACGAGGACGGCGGAAGATAGCCCAGCCGTGGCGATAGAATATTAAGGAACCCGCCTGAGAGAAACCCTATAATTTTATGAGAACGCCAAGGTTTTAAAGATGTTCATTCTCACGAAAGGATCGATTTAACTGCCGGGTGGTAGTGATTATGTTCAATTTCGTCGGAGGCTGATTCAAAACTAATGTAGAGCGATCGTGTATCCGTCGACGATGCCACGGTCTTTGTGTTAAATCAAATTACAGCCATCTCGCGCGTCTCCCTCGGTATCTTTCGTATATTTAGAATTATCACATCTTGAGAAGGACGATAATTTTCGAAAACATCTTTTCGCTTAATGTACAACTTAACTCGAAAATGTACGTTGTTTGCGATACGAGTATAGATATTTTCAGAGGCCGATTGGATAATTTGAGAAGTAAATCAATCGAAGGTACGATATTTACACCCAGTTAAAACATACGCGAGCACGAACGCCATAAATTGCGCTCGTCGACTACAAGGGATACACGAACGTTAATTATCGTAGACGATTGAGTTGACATGATAAAGATTAACTGTCTTTTTAATACCTAAGGGCAGAGATTAGTTAACTTGTACAAATTTAGATGTACAGATTCATAAATAAAAATTTAAATATGTGGTAAAAATTCTATACATTTTCATTGAGACTTTTGCATATGTTATAAGTATATTGACAATATTGCATAATAAAGTTAGGAATAATGAGATTGAGAGAACAAGAGTTCCTAAAATGTTACCAATTCAAAATATTTAAAACGATTCTTGGATTTATTTAGATAATAACTGTAATATATATTTAATATATTTATCTACTTTATATGTATTTATATACATCATATACATATTTATATAATCCTGATAATCCTTTAAATGTGATTTTATAAGTTACTTTGCACAACATTAGGAATAAATCAGTAAATAGGTAAAACGGGCTATTACAGAGCCATGCGAGACGAGCTAATAGAATTGGTTATTAAATTACACGTAAATAAATTTCAATTATGCCCTGGGTGCGTATATTCGCTCAACCGACGTAACGCAATTACTCTGCATTAAAAACTCGCGACTGTCGTTAAATAAATATCGCGGAAAATGGAAATGACCACGTTCGTTCTGCTAAATCAGAGCATTCTTCTTCATTATCGAGTAAGCTCGTTGGTTTTTTAATGACGGTGCAATGCAGGAAAAATTAAATGATACGTGAGACAATTAAAAATTTGTACGCAATGTCGTTAATCGAGAATGTAATAATTTCCGAATAATTTTCGAATTATATCTAGCTAAATGGTTTAGCAATATATACATAAATATATATCGAATATCAATTTTTTTCCATTCACCTTTAAGCGGTACCGTCACTTTACAAACGGGGCACATCGCGCGAGAATTCCTAGTATCTACGTGGCTGCCCTCTGCTCTTTCGTGAGGTTTATGCATATTCGGAAAGTGCACTCTGCATATAAATGCGCTCCCGGGCTATCTGAAAGACGGCGTTTAGGAGCGGCGAGAGGGGAATATCACGTCCATCGAGACATTTTTCGCGGTAACTCGCTCCCTTCGCGTTCGCATTTATATATTTATATACCCGGTGCTTCGTATTTATATGTAGACATCTTTCGTGTCCCGACGAAACGCTCCCGAGGATTATAAAGCTCGCAAAATATTTTCGGGCCACGACCGTCATAACTCAAGCGCTGCTCATTTTGCTCCCTTTCTCACCCCGTCGTTTCGCGTCGCGTCGCGTCGCTTCGCACGGACGAGAGAACCACCGTACCATCGGAGTTTTGCCCGTGTCAGGGAGGAAAACAGAGTGAGGTTCGTATTCACGAAATACGAATACGTATTTGTCTCGCGCCATGCGCGGATACTGATAAACGTATCTATTAGCTGCCACGAGCTGCATTGTTATGTGGCAATCGATCGTGCAATGAGTAAAAAAAAAGAATCATGTTGAAATGCATCTGCACCAATTGGCGCAGAGCATTCGGAATGAATGAAAATTGTTTCGTACTTTCAAACGATTCGCATTCATCTCCATTCGAGCAATCGAAAAATTGTAATAATACTTTAGAGTCATGCGTGAGAGATTATTCATTCTCGAAACTCGAAAGTTTTATCACAAATACGCGAAGAAAAGAACCATATTCAGTCAAATGAACTTAGCGTCTAATATAATATTTTGCGTGAATTTTTATACAATTTCCAGTTCATGCAAACTGTGTTAATACCGGTTAATTATTGATAAAACACAATTACTAAACTGAAACCGGAGTACACAATATTACAAATTAAATGCAACAAATATCAATAAAGAAACGTAACAAGCAATTAAAAATATTATTAAAAAATTATTCGTTTTGTTATTTTTTACTTCAGATTATATTGTATCTTCGTATCGGAATATTTTTCTAAATATGCTTTACGTACTGTCGAGAGATTTACTAATATTTTATGAGTAGTATTGGGAAATTTACTGTCTAATTTATTAGTAAGGCGCAACAGTGTAACACAATAG
>Ga0157364_1002768_pt1 | contig 16650 bp, 7 predicted proteins | sample AttsexASBM2_FD_111476 | JGI IMG/M metagenome (GOLD analysis project Ga0157364, IMG submission 111476) | Fungus gardens microbial communities from leaf cutter ant in Ribeirão Preto, State of São Paulo, Brazil - Atta sexdens ASBM2 | ecosystem: Host-associated > Fungi > Mycelium > Unclassified ... | reverse complement strand
TACATGCATACATGCATACATGCATACATGCATACATGCATACATGCATACATGCATACATGCATACATGCATACATGCATACATGCATACATGCATACATACATACATACATACATACATACATACATACGTGTATGTATATATACATATATATATATTATATGTATTACATATATATATGTTATATATATATATATATATATATATATATATATTATTTATATATAAATATACATACACAGTTACATATGGACGCATATATTATATTTACATTCCTCTCTCTTCTTTTTTCTTTGATTGCATACCACCGGGGGAAAAGGGATACAGTGTCTGTCACGAAATTGATCAAATTCATGCAAAAAATCTATAAATATATATCATATATTTTAGAAATGTTATTTGTACCTTTCTGAGATACTATAAGCTTGAATGTGCTAAAAATGTATCATTTATATTTTTTCTGATAACGCGAGCTATGAAAATTTGTTTTTATACATGTGCCTGCTCTCTTCTCCCTCCTTCTTATTATATTAAGGCTCCTGGCCCCTCGCTACAATGCTATGTTAAGTTATGATATTAGAAAAATGATATAAATTTCGTTCCTCGCACATTATACAACGTGTTACATAACATTACAAACTGAAGAAGCACGTTTCTGATGTAAATTGAAATAAAGAATAAACATGGGTCTAATTTGAAATCTAATTTGAATGATTATCTATCTTGCTTGGTTATCACTGGATCTCACATCTTCAGATTTTTATCTGTGGAGCTATGAACAGTTTAATGTAGAAAGGTTAATATTCGAATTGAATTAATACAGTGTATTAATAGGTTTATTGCGTCGCATGCTCCAATATGCTTCAACATGCTTCTAGCATAGCTACTTATTTCAACGTTGGAATGAATAGGAGCTATGGTAGGAGCATGTCGGAGCATATTGAGGCATGCGATGCGAACAAACCTAATGATACATGTGAAAAAATAAAAAATAATTTTAATATATTCTTTATGATGCGATTGCTCAATCCAATTTAGTCCATCATATTATATATCATTCCTATATTTATAGGCGAATCAAAAAGTAAGATCAATATTCTTATTACATATGCAAGCAGAGTTACGGGCAGATTCATAAATGAGGTTTGGAGGAGCATGTGACTTTAGTTACAAGACTAATATAGTCGAGAATCTTTTGAACTTACGTTAATTACATAGCATTTTTTAATATGTAAATATGTCCGCTTAATTGTTTGAATGCTTTGAACAACGAAGTATGATTAGATTTTTATGAACTGAGGGTGTGCAATCCGTTCAAATTCATCATAGAATAATTGTGCAATATATTTATTTTACTTCGTGAAGACAAATGTATGAGTCAAAACATGTGTACAAATGGATAGAAAAATTTTTAACCGATAGAACAAATATGTTTGATGAATCTCTCTCGGATTACGTGTCCATATCTCGTATACAGAATCAATCAATGATCGCATCAATGTCCTCATTAAAGAAAATTACCAGGTTACTCTTTCTGAGAGCCGAAGAAAAAAGCATTAGCTGTGATTCTGCATTCTTATTCAAAGAAGCAGTACGTTCGTAGCTGCAAAAACAATTTAAAATGTTCTTCTCTGTAGGGATCGTAAAACATGTAGACAGATACGTGATATCTGGAGACATGGTATTGTTTCGGCGCTAAGAATGGCGTGAGACACTGTGTTAATTGGCAGAAGAGTTATGTAGAAAAATAAAATAATATTAATTTGTTGATGTATTCCGAACTGGATTAGTTTAGCTTATTTTTTTCTGGATGTTGCTCCCCCCCCTCCCCCCATAAAAAGAAATGAATCCATTGCCCGTTATAACTCGTATATAACCAGTAAGGATTTAGATTAGAAGCGTCAAAGCAGCAAGCAGCAATCACCGAGACAATATGGGCAGTGATGTAAAAAATATTTATATGCTTGGTTTGACGCTTCTAATTTGAATGTACCCTTAATAAAGTCAATAACTTGCAGCTGATAAGCTTGCTTTATTTTTTTTTATAAATATATAATATAAAAAATTAAATAGAAATAAAGTGATGATACTCGAGACAGTCTTTATAAGTTCTAGTTCAAATGAGAGTTATGATGAAGATACAGAATTTTCTTATTGAAAATAAATGTTAAAAAAATACCGAAAGTAAATTCACATTTATTATATTTTTGTTATCTCTTTCTTTATTTTTACTAACAATACTTGTCTACAGACAATAGTTGAACAATTTGTAAGTTAATGTAACGGGACACTTCGGTTTAGTTACGAAGCTTTCAATATATAGAAAAGAAAACTAATCTAGTTCAAAATACATCTTGTATACCTCTTAGTTTAATATATAACATTGAAATTACTTTTTGATTCTCCCTCGTGTGTATATAAGAGGAAATCTCTATTATGAGATACCAAGTTCATTTTGTACGTACTGGAAGTATGTAAATACTGGAAGAGGGCAGAAAAAAAAATTAATAAGTCATTTTAAAGGGAATTTAATAAGCTTTAAAATACTTATGTAAAATTTAATTCAAATACTATTTTTTCTAAAAAGAGAAATTTGAATTAAATTTTAAAATTAAAGAAATGTAAAAAGTGAATAAATCTTAAAGTAAAAAAATCGTGCTCGTAATATGAGATACCTCTGGCAAATTTAATAAGGCAAAAAAAAATACGTCAGTATTGTAATTAAAAAACTTTATTTAATATTTCTAAAATGCAAACAAATACAGCCAATATGTGCGCAAAATGAGTCCTGGATGTATTGTATCCAGGACTCGTCTTCAGTTGGAACTAAGCATCGCAGAAATAGGCATTCGATGTTCATTTCGGTTATCCTTTTTATGACGATACAATAACATTCATATTTCAGCAACGATTGTCACTCGGACATAACAGCATAGGTTACTTCGTATTAGAAGTACCCTGAGTATTTCATATTATGAATTCCACGCCTTACGGTTTTATCGTAAGATAGATCAAATCTAACTTCTGTATTAAGTAATTCAACATATCTCTTTTGTATTTATTAATACGATCTTACTCTATCATTACATAAAGAATTTATTGTCAAATATTTACTTTTTATTAAATAATAAACAAAGTTTAAAGACTCATCTCAATAAAACTTGAAGACATTCAAATCTAAAGTCTTTTTTTACAACGACTATAGGCACGATCTAATAATGCATTTTCCATTAAATAGTTTTCAACCTAGAGTAATAAATTCATGGTGGAATCAACAGATAGAATTTATTAATTTAGCAGAAACATCGCTATCTTATATTAGACGCCTCTCTCATAATAGGGGGCTTTCCTCTACAGAATGTCATAAAAAGGTCGACTGGACTATCTTGGAAAGATGACATTTTCGGAAAAAATTTTCGAAAACGTCAAATGAACGATGTTTTTGTTTAAAAATTATAGGATACCTATAATTAGACTCATGTTTATAGGACAATTTCTACTTCAACTTATTTATTAGAAACATATTCTTTTAGTTTGTACAGTACATCATGTAACATCTTTTATATTAAAATAAATTAGTTTTTTTTCTATTTTGCAATCAATAGAGATAACTATATATCTTTGATTAACTCATAAAGTTCATTTTCACTGTAGATATGGGATATGTTTAGATATTCTTAGATTCATGATGCAGATAATTAAAAAAAGTTTGTATCAATTTTTTTCATCTGTCAATTTATATTCCCTAATACAAATACAAAAAAAACTAATTTACTTTGATTATTATGTTGATATATATACGTGTGCGCACGCGTATATAACGTGTGTGCATGCACATGTTCACATGTGTGATCAGCGAATGGATGTGCGTGAACGTATTTGTGGATTAATGGATGAGTGTAAATGTGAATATGTATTTAGATCCATAGATAAATACATCTATGTGTGTACATATCAATTGAATGAAGTGGAATGAATGCGGATTTGTGGAAGTGTGTATGTGTGTGTTTGTATGTGTTATACATTTTTGCATAGGAGAAAAGTTTGTATAAAGTCGCGTATACACCTAGCAAACGAACGAGCGCGAATGTTCGGACATTTGTGTTTGTGTTTGTAAGTTTATTATTTTTTTATTGCACTGAATACTAAGCATTTAAACAGATTCGATGTTCGTTGCATAGCAATTAAATTTGTTCGACTTTTATATAATAAATAAAATTAAGTTTTGCGTTCACTGTTCGTTCAGTGTTCATTTGCTAGGTGTATACACTCTTTTTGTTGTCGCTTCTGATAGTCTATTTTAATCTTCCCAAATTTTAATAAAATAGTACAAGTTTTATGGAAAAATATATAAGTTGGATATATTATATATGTAATACATATATGTAATATTAAATATGTTATTATATATGTAATTACATATATATAATATTACTCGTAAAATTAAATATTTTATATTGAGTTAAAAGCATTATAATAAGATTGACTGAAGAGAGCGAAAATTTTTCTACTTATCTAACATTTTACGAATTATTATTAAGCTGGGTATATATCTACGAACAAACATCGAAAGCGAACGGTTGGATATTCACGTTCGTATTTGCAGGTCGTTCATTCTTTCTTTCTGTAGTCGAACAAGTAGTCGAACACGAGAATTTGATCAGATTTGATATAATTCGGTATTCGCATGTAGTAATTTGAGGTGTGACATTTGAACGTAAAAAAAAGTAATTAGTTAATATTTAGAGACAATTCTTTTCTTAATTTATAGGTATTTTTTTAATACTTTACAACATACAATTTGATTAAGGATAGGGTTAAGTTGCTCTGGAAATAATTATTCGTTTAAGAAGCGAACAGCGGATGTTGCTTACATCCTTTGCACGTTCATATCGCGCACGAATGGTGCACGAATTGTTTTTGATGTATCGCATCATTCGCTTAGACGTATATATTTGTTAAATGATAATGAACATTTGAATTCGCTGTTTTTTCGTTATGTGTTCGTTCATAAGTGTATACCCAGCTTTGTTTAGGCACGCACGCGTGTGCACGCACACACATATCATTTCTTTAAAAAATGGCATAACTTAAAAACATAGTCCTTGAGTTATTACTATGAATGACATGTCAAGTGAACCTAATTTTCTAACTTAATTTTTTGAAAATCTTCAACATCTTTATAATTTAAAAAGGGTGATTCAAAAAACATCTTCACAACTTAAAAAGAATGGATTTTTAAGAACTATAAAATGAAAATGACACTTGATCATGTTACAAACATATTTTTTTCGCGATATTGTTAGTCACAAATTTTCTGTCAAGTTGAAAAATAATCTTTCTTTTTTTCTGGAAAATTTAAATTTTTTGTTGTGTTATGTTTGAAGTAAGGAAATAATATATATATATATACAGGATGATGTTTCGTCATTAAGCTGACAATTTTTATTAGCGTGTTTGGATTTATTAGCGTATTTTAAGCAAAAGAGTTCACATATATCATGGATCGATTCGACTTTATTCCCAAGAAATAAGAACTTTGTTAAACAAGGTCCATAATGAAAACTGTCCGATTTCTATGTAATCACTTGATTTACTAATGAAACGTTGCAATTACAGTCACAACACTCTAAAAATGTCAGTAAAATGTCTCATTCACAGTGTTACAACACCGTAATGAAAAATTTAAATCATCTATAAAAGGGAGAATATTCTAATAAGTATGATATTCTACTAAATGGTAATGTATTGATTATGCTGAATCGGATGATTATTACATGGAAATCAAAGAACTTTCATTATGGAATCTTATACAAATAAAATACATATCTTATAAGAATGAAACTGAATCTCTCGATTCATGTAGTACATGAACTGCTGTTTGAAATGATCATTTGAATACGCTGATAAAGTTTATTTTTTGACAAAATTCTTCTGTATATTTAAGTATACTGTTAATTTTGAAAAAGGAATGACATAAATTGACAATTAAAATTAAAATTGCTAATACGATTTTATTATTATTATTATAAAACTATGAAATTATAATCATGAAAAACTTGTAAACATAAAATTTTTATTAAAAGAAAGAAGGATATAAAATAAGTTTAAAAAAAGTTTTATTTATTCGAAAATCATATTCTCTATCTGATCAAAGTTTATATAAAATAACAAAAATTAAAAAAAAAGATAAAAGAAATTAAGAAAAATAATGAGAATGTTAATAAAGTAAGAAATTTTTCTATAGAATATAGAAAAAATTTGTTTTTTGTAATAAGAATTATATAAAAAATAATAAACAGAGAAATAAGCTTTCAAACGTTTAGGAAGATAATTCAAAATGACGATAGTAATAAAAAGGAGCCAGGAGTCTTAAATAAAATTATAATGGAACATTCTTAAAATATCATTGGATCAATTTCGTGATGAGTAACACTGTATCTCTGGTAATTTTTGCAGAAACGGCTTTTCGAGCAGATGTTAACTTCTCTTCTCTTCCGAGTGAAAGTCTGAAAGCGATCGTGAAAGTCGAGCGTGACAAAATCTATCGATGCGTGTGTGTATAGAGTGTAAAGACTAAGCGCTTAGAGACGAGACTTACATAGAAAACGAACGAAAAAAAGAGAGACAAAGAAAAAGATAATTCCGTTCTTGGGAATCTTGATGACCTGTGTGTGTGTTCTCACGTTCCTGTTTTTCATTGGCGAGGAACGATTGCTACTCTACCTAGAGCACACCTAGAAACGCCACCTAGTAATGAAATCACACACAGAGTCACAGAAAAAGAAAATTGGAAGCTACTCTACACACTACAATAAAAGCTACTCTACTAAATAAGTATCGAAAAAAGTGGCGCGCGAAATTTTCGAGGTCTCGCCCATGATGTTGTTTTTCGCTTTCTCTTTTCTTCAGCAGTTACCCTGAGGGCATCAACGGCGGATACTATGCTGGGGCGCTGCCGGTACAACAGACGGCGCATTCGACGACTCCTCACGATACTGCGCCCCCACCCCCGGTTCCCGGTGCCGGCGGTGGGCACTCCGTCGTCGGCGGCGGTGGCGGTGGTGGCGGTGGCGGAGGTGGCGGCGGCGGGGCCGGTGGTGGTGGGGGCGGGGGCGGCGGGATCGGCGGGCCCAACTCCTCATCCTCGTCCGCCGTAACGGTGGCGGGGGCCGCGGGCGGCGGGGCCGGCGGCGCGGGAGGTACGGGCGGCGGGCCCGCAGGGCCGCAGGGCCCCTCTGCCGCGGTCGGTGGCGGCGGACCCCCGTCCGCCGCAGGCGTGGTGGGTGCGGCCGCCGCCGGCGGGCCCGGCGGCGGCGGTCCCGCGGCCGGGGCCCCCCCCACCGCCGGACTGCCCGGTCTACCACACAGCATAGTGAGCGAGCCCGACCCCCGGCCGAGCCCGCCCGCCCCGAGCCCCCGTTGACCTTGAATAATATAACAGTCCTCTGATAACGCGAATGAACCATTTAGGCCCCTTTCCAAACCACTCCAACCCTCCAGTTATATACTTGAACTGCTACGCGACTACCACATCAGCACTACATCACTCCTAATTTTTTCTTCCCTATATATATAATTTGATTGAATCATTTTATGAATCAACTGGAAGTTACTATTATTACTTCAGAAGATGGAAATATTAAGGATGATGGAAAAATGGCCGATATGATTGCCCCGTAAAATCTGTCCGCTCCGCTGCTTCCGAGAAATTTTAGAAAGAGTTTGTGCTTGAGAGAGAATGGAAAAGATAGGTATATAAAGGGGGAAAGAGTAAGTGTGAATGGAAGAAGTACCGAATTCGATTGAATACACATTAGTTAATACGTGCTCTGATGTACACTAAAAGCTTATACACAAAATATCTAAAGACATACATGTACACAAACTTACATAAGGGTTTAAATATAGACGATGTAAATTTATGCATAAATTTTTACACAATTTGGTATAAAAGCATAATTACTGAGATTATATGCAATGAATAATTTAGTGTGTTTGGACAAGAAAGATACTCTTAGCATAAGTTGTCGCATTGTTTAATTGAATAAATTATGATATCTTGAAGCAACTTACGTAAAAGTCTTATTATATCGATATTTTATTAATCAATAATAATTACTCACATTTTTTAAAATAATTTCCATTATATTCATTATATTACAATTATATTGATTCTTTTAACTGCTAGATACAAGAAGTATTTTTTAATGACAAATAAGATAGAAATGCTCTACATAGTCATATATTTTCTTGATTTATTTTGATATTATCACAAAATAATAAAATGAAATAACTTACATAAAAAATAATAAAAACTGCAATATGTTTACAAATATTGTATATATTTACAATAAATAATGATTATTATACTTGATGAAATATTGTATTGCATATTCATTTGATTTGCACCGGCTCTCTTTGCTATGCGTATTATAATTTAGATAAAGTAATGTCATTAATTAAGGCAAAAGTTGGGACCTATTAAAAATGATATAAACTTGAATATTTCTGTATTTATTAATGCCATCTTAAACAATTTTTACTTATTTTGAAAAAACTTTATTATTAAATATCTTAACTGTATACTTAAAAATTTATTGATTATGTTTAAAAATTTTTTTATTGTAAATTTATTAATTCTGAAATAGATGAAGTTAAAATGTTAACATCCATTTAAAATTCTATGAAAAATATAGAAATACAGATTGCTCATATTATTCATCAAGGTTCTTATTTTTACTTAAATAAATTAGTGTGTAACAGGCTTTATATTGCATCAGTATGCACAGGTGTATCCAATCAAATTGGCGAGAGAGAGAGAGAGAGAGCGAGAGAGAGAGAGAGAGAGAGAGAGGGAGAGGAGGGGATGAAAGTAAATGAGTAAGTGACGAGTAATGAGTAAGTGACGAGTAATGAGTAAGTGAGACTACATTCGGAAATATCATATCTCGAGTGATCCTATGTATTATTTTATTCTCATTGTTCATCCTATGTTAAACAAAGATAAAATGACATACATCGGACTATTCGGGTAGTATTTCCAAACGTATTCTAAGTGAGCGTGCATGTGAGAGAGAACATGTGTGTGTTTTGAAAAGAGTATAAGTGAATAAAAGTAATACAGTGCAAGTGAGAGAAAAATACCGCATGCTAAAGAGAAAAAGAGAAAAAGATAGAGATAGTGAGTAGAAAGAGAGAAGGAAATGAAAATTGCAGAGTACTTGTATTATATGTGCGTGATTTTGCGTTCGCATTTTTGCATTTGTAGAATCGCACGGGTAAGAGAGTGCATTTTGATGTAATATTTGTACCAAACCAAATACAGTTGGACAGAGTATAATGATGACAATATAATGAAGACAGTCGGTCTTTCTCGCGATCTTCCGATTCCACTAATTTTATATAATATTTGTTTGATTTATACGCGCTCTCTTTTGCACTTTCTCTTTACAAGAAATATGTATAAATCTTATAATTAATCACTTACTTGGAAAAAATACATTATTAATTAAACAGAAAAAGTGTTAGGATTTAATAAAAATATATTGGATACAATAATAATGTAAATGTATTAGGTTGATTACAAGAGAATTGTTTTCTATATAGAGCTATTCAAACAATTCTAATTTTTCTTTTATATAATTCTTAATAAAATAATCTTATTCTGTGTGACTCTCTTATTAAACAATTCTATATGAAATTATGTGAATATATTAAAGTTCATTTCTTTTCTTTTTTGTTCCGGAATAATTTTCGTATATTCTTTTTTATTCCAAATAAAAAAAATATTTAATCTGTAAATAAGAGATTAAATATTTTTTAGAAAAGAAAGAATTAAAAAGAAAATAGGAAAATTATTTCGGAACAAGAAAGAAAAGAGATGAATTTTGATGAATTTATAATATTGTAATATTGTAAAGTTAAAAAATAATTGATGTTTGTATAAAATTACCGATGATATTATAGAGTCAATAGTGCTTGCATAATGAAAATTATAAGCATAATGAAAATTTGAAAGTATACTTACTGGTGTTTAGCAATTAATATTTAACTTTATATTCATTAGTATATAATTTTCAAATATACTCCCATTACCATTTAATTTCTCAAATTATTAATGAAAATATTTAATTGTTATATATTGATGATTTGTTAAATTATAGATAAGTATATAAAAAAAGGTGCAAATTTTTTTACTTTCATCAATATAATTAACACAATTTATGGAGTTATAATTTTGTAATTTTATAGAATATAGAGATCAATTACTACATATCTTCACACTTTCAGATATATATAAAAGAAAAAATCTATAGTTATAAAGAAAAAAATATAGATTTATTAAGACTTTTCCTGTTTTTCCTTTTATATTTTTATGTCAAATAAAGAAAAGAAATAAATGAATCAAGTTTTTGGTCAGCCTAATGTTTATACAGAATATATTTTATAAATGCATATTAATATTTTAGGAGATGAAATTATACTTAAAAAAAATGTCATATGAACATCATATGTCCTATATATATATATATATATACTTTAATTTTCGAGTTACAGATGATTATAGAAAACGTTTGAAATGTCTGCATCATGTTTCAACACACGTTACTACATTGTATTGATGGATATTATTTAACATTAGATAAGATCAAGACGTGCTGAGATGTGTAACATCTGTTGAGGCGAATACTTTGAACAATTTCTTTAATCATTTATAACTTGAAAATTAAGATATAGTAAGACTTCATTTTTTACTTTAGTATGTGAAGTCATCCACTGAAATATTGACATATATATATGAGAAATCCTATGTGTATATGTATATGTATATATATATATATATATATATATAGGGTGATTTATTTTAATTGTAATAGGCAAATATTTTTAAAATATGTAATTTTATCTAAAAACATTCCAAATAAAAGTTATGCGATATAGAGAGGGATATCCATGATTGTATGCCTTCCTCTATACTATATTCTCTATACTAACTTCTATTTGAAATGGTTTTGATAAAACTGCAACTATTTTCGAAATATTTATCTGGGTAAGAAATGAATTATCACACACACATACACATACATACACGCATTTAAATATTTTGTTGGAAAAAATCTTGTAGTTTTTAAAAATCCATTTCAGAAAAAAAATAGCTTTTCAAACTAGTGTTTGAATTTTGTCTTCATGATATTTTGTTTCTAAATTATATAAAATTGAAAATAAATATTTTTTTAATTTTTTTAATCTTTTATTATTTTTTGAAGTACTGTATCTGGATGAAACATCGTCGAACAAAATTAAACAAATAAGCATTTTAAAATGAACATTCTAAGCTTTAAAATGCTTTTTGAAAAAACCTGGTATGATGCTTTTTCGCAAATATTAAATGTTTATGTTATATAAAATTTTACAGTGTAAAAACTTTCTAAAATGATTTGTATAAAGTTTTTAAAAAATTTTGAAAAAATATATACAAATTTATATTACAATAAACATCTTTTTTGTCTTTTTTCTGTAAACTTTTTAATTTGGAAATTAAAAACATTTTAGGAAGAGCAAGCAATTTTACGCAATAAAATGTTATAGAATAAAAAATTTCATATCTTTATGAAAAATTATTATATCAATTTTTTTTTTTCGAAAATTATGCTAAAGTTTAAGATCTCTTCTTTAAAATGCTCAAATTTTGTCCGATGTTTTATCTAGATACAACACCAAAAAATGGTGCGGGCTTCGCCATTTTTATGGGTATTGTATCACTTTTAATCTTTGTATCTCTATGACGTGATCTGGCCATATCGATTTCCGCTTATTATTTCGAGAAAGGGAACCAAAGAAGAAGAAAACGAAAAAGGAATAAAAATAGAGATAAAATTCAAACATTGCTTTAGAAAGCTCTATTTTCTTTCTTTAAAATGCATTTTTAAAAACTTCTCTACGATTTTTTTTAACAATATTTAAGTTTTTATAAAAAGTGAAAAAATTGCAAACGTTCTCGAATTAATAAACGTTAGTGTGTATATGCGTACGTGCGTGTATGCGTGCCGTGCGTGTATGCGTGCCGTGCGTGTATGCATGCGTGGGTCGTGCGTGTGCGCTTACGAATTAAATATAAGTGTATATTTATATTTAATTTGAATTATTACTTCAATCAACTATAATAATAGATATAATTTAAAAAGGAATAAAAAAGAGATTAGTGCAAAAAGAGCGTGTGATTAAAATGAACAAATTAAAAAATCTAACTCATAAATTTGAAAGTTCTGATATATAAATGATAATCTTTATGATCATAATTCTAAAGGTAGGATTCCATAGTCCATGACTCGGTTCCTGCTCCATCTTGGCTCGCCGTACGTTCGTCACAGGATTAGTTCCGAAATTGATATAAAAAAAAGACTAAAATTATGGTCCCACGGCAATTTCATGGCGCACCGAGCTAGCTCGCCATATAATGAGCCATGGCTCAGCGAGTTTCTACCGTAGGAACAGGGTGGCTCATTAGGGGTGCTTTCCAACAAGAGACACACATGATACGATGTGATGCATCATTACATCCTTGTTGTTCGCCAATGTTAAACAAGAATGAGATGACCACTGGGTTTTCTGAGTCGCTTGTTGAAAGGCACCCTATTGTTCGCCATGGCTCGCGGCTCGTGACTTGTGGTACTCGTCCTTGGTTCACCATATCGGTAAGTTAACGTAAATCGAAGGATTTGCCATGGCTCTTCTAAATCATCAACTCAAATCATCAACAAATCATAATAATCAACTACTGCGGGTCGCTACATCACCAAATTTCTTTATGCTTGCATATAAATGTATAAGAGTCTGTTTATTATTGCTAGTTGAGATATTTATTATGATTTTTTATCATTCAAGTCATAGTATAGAGTAGGATGATGAAAAAATTGTCGAGTTTCTATAATTACACGAAAAATTTATGTGAAATGATTTTTTGCAAATGCACATTGACTACGTTCAGCAAAATTTGTTTTGTTACGGTTGAAAGTTTCTTTTGCGTTAATTGAATTATACTCTTAGATCTTCTATAGTTCTGTATCGGCGAAGAAAACTTTCAATATTTACAAAATAAGCATTCTGCTGAACGTGATCATTGGCGAATTTAATAGCGCAAGATGCTTTGTCAGCGTGTCTATTCGCAAAGGCTTCTTTGGCTCGCCCTTAATTTTCAAAAACGATGTGTCATGAGCCGTGAGCGATAACAAATCATCCTGGTCCTACGGCGTAGAGATTTTCTCCATGGCGAGTCATTGCAAGCCATGCTGAGCCACGGGCTGTGGGACCCTATTTTAAGAATTATTAATAATTACTAATAATCATAACAATTTATAATTGAGTTATATAGGAAATTAAAAGATTTAGTGCGAATGTTAAGCAAATTAAGCAGTTCTTCCTCTTTGTAACATTGAAAGAAAGGAATTTATTCACCAATGTTGTAACAAAAACAAAGTATTGTACACGATACATTCATGTCTATTTGTAGACTTGATTATAGATGGTATATGTTAATTCATTTCATGAAAATATAGTACTTTCTTCCAATTTTTACTTCTAGGTATTAATGAACAGTTCTCTTATTTCTATAATTAAAATCGGGTTTACGAAGAAACGTCGATTATATTAATTTCTTGAAATCGACTCTTTTAATGTTTGTGTTATCCTTGATTGTAAATCGCGATGCGTATTATAATAATATTCCTACTTTTATGTTTATTTTGAATAATTGTATCATATTGAATATTTTTCATTTCAATATATTTGCTTAATGAATAAAAGAAGTAAAGAAAAAAAAAAAGAATTTTTTACATTTTGATTATTTACCCTAATTTTGATATTAAAAAACATATTTGCGAAACATTTTTGATTTTCTTATAGAGTCATACATTAATTTGTCACACTGTATTTGGGTCTGCATTTATCGTTTGGGTCCGCATTTTCCCATTTCTGTTTTCAAAAAGTAATTATAACAATAAATAATTTTCTATGTAATATTAAATTATTTAATATTTTTAAGAAACGAACTTTTTAATACAGATTGTAATTTTTTGAATCAAATTGCATTGAAACAGAAAAATATAGTTGTTTTATAAGATACATTTTACGTGAAATCGCGAAAATGCATGAATACAGGAAGTGATCAAGGCATTACAACAATTCCTGTATTTGCGATAACAATAAGATAATAGTACATTAAGAAATGTATAGAAATTTATAGAAAAGGGAAACATTCGAGGCACTTGTTATTAAGCGGAAATGGGGCAAAAATTATAAAAGAATCATAAGAAAAATTTACATATGTTGTATTAATATTTATATTCGAGATAAATTCATAATAATGATACTGTTTTATTTTAAAAGACTGAGAAAAATGAATGAAAAGTCGTTTCTAGTAAATTTTACATTTTTTTCCGGTTTATTTAAACAATTGTTGATTAATGCCTGGATCTCTTAGAACAATGTAATGTTTTTATCGCAAGCGAAAATATTATGTTATAATTAATTACCGATAATTGGCACGATTTTCTAATAATAGAAAATTTTTTCGAAGCAAGAAATTGTTTCCTGAACAAGTATGTAAGAATAACTGTCTTTTTTTTTAAATATGTGAGCTTGATTTGAAGCGTGATTGATAAGAAGTTGCGATATAAGTAAGAAAATGGAGAGAAAGAAAATGCTGAGGAGAGGATGAGAAAGAAAGAGAGAAAGAGAGAGCATACGAAAATGAATTTTATTAATTAATAATTATAACACGATTGTGTATGAAGTAAAGCAATTGCGATATGTTATAAACACTTTAATATAATAGAGATGACACATTATTAAGAAAAGAAATGAGAATACCAATTTTCTCAAAAGATTCTGAAAATTATAATATGATAATAATAATTGAATATACAAAAATGGAGACAATCTATTTTACAAAGATATATGTTTCTATTCGGATATATTTTTCATTTTAATAATTTTTTATTATTTCTATAGCATTAATTTTATCCTAAGGTCACTATTATTATAAATTTAAATTGCAATATTAAATCATTAATTCGTTAATTAATGAAGAATTTAAAAAGAGGGTTACTGAAGCATTGGGATTAAAAAATTGTCTTAATATATTATAAAATTTATAAGGAATATTACAGGCGATTTTTGTTTTCAATTTTCAGCGGCTGATATGTCAGGATAAAAGAGATAATCTTCGTTATTTAACCCATTAACGGCCCATTTTTTATGAAGATTATAATAAAAATGTTTTTTGATTAATATAATCATAGTAAAAAAGAAATGTAAATGTAAATTAAAAGAAATTTTATTTCAAATAACGTACGTCATTTCAATTTAAATAACTTCTAAATAATTTTAATATATATTTAATTTATATTTGAAATATTAAAAAATAAAAATATATAAGTTATATATATATATATATATATATATATATATATAAACAAATATTAAATTTAAAAAATTTTAATATTACATGATTATTAATTATTCAATGAATTTAATATTAATCTTTGAAATAAAAAAAACTTTGATTTAATTAAGATTTTTGATATTTATATATAATTAATGTATCATAAATTGTTCTAGTTTAGAGAGAGAATGTAAAAAATTAAAAATTCTTTGTATCAGTCTCTAATTTTTTCTATTGAAATTTCTTTTATTAATTTATTATAATTTATTTAAAAAATTATATTCTTTATAATGTATCATGGCCTTTATTGGGTTAAAAGTACTCCGAATAAGAAGAAAGAAAAGACTAGACTGAGTTTGGTTATCGTGGAAGCCTCCAGGATGCAACGTGTACACTTCCGCGATCAAGCCTTTCTCCGAGCGAGAAAACGCGAAAAAAATCATTCCAATTTCGACTTTAGATAAAAATCTAATGTAGTCTCGGAGATATACATACATATATATGCATTATGTACATATATATTTGTGTGTTGCGTGTATGTGTGTGTGTGTGTGTGTGTGTGTGTGTGTGTGTGTGTATGTGTGTGAGTGTGTGTGTATGTGTCGTGTGCGCATGTATGTGTGCGTATACACGCGCGCGCGCGCGCGCACACACACACACACACACACACACACACGCGCGCGCGCGCACACACACACACACGCACACACGCACATACACACACGACATAGAAATCCGAAAGAGAGGGAAATAACACGAGATGACATAGAAACAGAGGAGAGTGAGAGAGAAAAAAACAAGAGAAAAGAAAGAAGAAACAAAGCATCACACAAATACACTTTCATACATATACATATATAGAGCGTGAGAGATCATGCACTCATTTTTTAATAGAATACGTTACATACATAAACACAAGAAGTACATAAGATACGTCTACTGCACGACAAGATAGTCTTGAATTAAAAAGCTTGTTGCTGCTTAGATGAAGGAAGAGAAAAGAGAAATATGCAGAACTAACTCGTCTTGATGCAGTCATATCTACATAATGTAGAGAAACATTATACATATTTTTTTGCAAGAATATTACTTTTAAATATATATATATATATATATATATGTGTGTGTGTGTGTGTGTGTGTGTGTGTGTGTGTGTGTGTGTGTGTGTGTGTGTGTGTGTGTTGTGTGTGTGTGTGGTGTGTGT
>Ga0157364_1002767_pt1 | contig 16655 bp, 8 predicted proteins | sample AttsexASBM2_FD_111476 | JGI IMG/M metagenome (GOLD analysis project Ga0157364, IMG submission 111476) | Fungus gardens microbial communities from leaf cutter ant in Ribeirão Preto, State of São Paulo, Brazil - Atta sexdens ASBM2 | ecosystem: Host-associated > Fungi > Mycelium > Unclassified ... | reverse complement strand
ACCCCACCCGCCATATTCTCCAGACGTTGCTCCCTCTGACTTACCATCACTTGTTTCGATCAATGGCACACAGCCTGGCTGACCAGCACTTCCGATCTTATGAAGAAGTAAAAAATTGGATCGCTTCGTGGATAGTCTCAAAAGATGACCAGTTTTTTCGACGCGGAATTCGTACGCTACCCGAAAGATGGCAGAAAGTAGTGGCCAGCGATGGACAATACTTTGAATCATAAATGTATAACCAGTTTTTTACAATAAAGCCTCGAATTTCGGAAAAAAACGACGGAAGCAAAGTTGTACACCTAATAAAAAATATGCAGATGTTTTTTTTAAAGATATTGATACAGTAATATAAATATGTATTAATAATGTTAATTTAATATAATTGTAACGTTTAAAATATTAAAATGTAATTTTTATCATATGATTGTTATCATATAATTCGTATTACATAATTCGGGATATCAAAATTAAAGCATTCTTTTAGTATAAAATAATTATCAATTAAGTATGAATTTGTTATGAATTAATTATGAATTAGTCTTTATAACGAAGTACCTTCGTATAAAATAATTGTAAAACATATATGAAAATAATATAATCTCAATTAACTGTCAATTACTAGTGCGCAAGAAGTTTCAAACAGAAACCAACCTCATTTTCAGAATACAACATTACTAAGTTATCGATAATCGTTGAACATAAAACATAAATTACTTGCATCTTCTAATAATAGAATCATCGAGGAATCGCGAATTAAAGAATGATAACATTACTGATAATTAATAATAATTTGCGATTATTAACATAAATATTTCGATAACGCATTATTAAATTCGTGATTTTTTTATTATATAAATATTGTATTAATAAAAACGCATACTTTTAATATTAATATAATATCTTATATATATTGTCGAACAATTTTTTCTCTGCAGTTATCATCTGTATTGATAATCAAACTCGGATAATATTAAAATCACAATTTTAAATCGAGTTTTATTAAGTTTTATTAAGTTTTTATATATATGTCTACTTATAAATCATGATTAATGCTATATTATCAATTTCTTATTCTTAGACCGGTATTCACAGTCCGTTTTTATTTCAAGATCATCTTAAATAATGTTTTAAGATGCTAATACGGCCCTCTGATTGGTTCGTGATTTCTTAAAACTGTACTTAAGACATTCTTGAATATGAAATCTGACTATGAATATCGGTCTATAATTCGTTTCTTATGGCTTAAAGCTTAGAAAGGATCTGCAGATCTGAATTAAAACTCTATCTCTCCCTCTCTTTCAGCTTTAAAGAAAGAAAATAAGAGTTTTAAGCCTCGCTTAAAGTCAAAGTACGTTGCAATCGGACTTTAAGAATCGACAGAAGTGATAAGCCAATTTACATCTCATTTGTGACACAGCTACATATCTGCACTCTATCAGACTCTAACGTATAATATATATTGTCTACACTGAAAAAAAAGATTGGCTGCTGCAGCCAATTTTTGATTGTGTTGCCTATCCGTAATGTCAGTATAGGATTTCGATTGACTAATGCAATCAAAAATTGACTGCTGCAAATAAGAATACCATGCCATATTTTACCATCTAATTTGCAACAGCCAATCTTTTCTTTTAATGTAAAAGAAATGTTTTGCTATAAAATTCGTTTTGACTTATGTTTTGACTTATGTTACAAAACTACGGAGTTTATTAAAAAATCAAATTTGCAACTTCATTCTTAAAAACAGTTTAATGAACAAAATAGTATTCTTCTTTTTTACGGTGCACATATATGTTTTTATTATTGTTGATATTATATCTCCAAGAAGTAATATTATTCTTTATCTTTTTCCCAAAAAATTGCTCTGTATGATTAGACGCTTTTCTGATTACAAATATCGCAATTAAAACGTAATTCAATATTTTAGCCATAATTTCAGCATAAAGAAATTCGTCTTTAACTAGAGATCTCCAAAGTCTCTCCTGCCGACGCTTAATCTTTTTACAATTGTACTAAATTTTTTTTTTTAATTGGTACAATTTATAGTACATTTTTTAATCAGATTTCATTCAGCTTTTAAATTATGATAACACTATCTATAGTAAGCAGTGGAGAAATAATCGACTACCAGCATTCTAATTGGCTGTTGCTTTTCTGTTTTTTTACTTTCCTGCCAAGGTGTGAACGCGCCCTTATGCTTTCTGCACACTGAACGCGGAAACACTTACCGCGTGGCAAAATATGACACAGTAGTCAATAAGCTTACAGCTCCTAACATGTTCATTGGTTACTGCGTCGCATTTTGTCGCGCGGCAAGCATTTCCACATCTAGTTAAAGAGAATCGTGAACGCGATGATTCAAATTGATATATTAATCGGCACATAATCCGGGCTCTAGTGATTATGTATTAATAATTTTAAATTGAGACCACTATGCATTAAGCGTATCGCATTTTACATAACTATAGTCTTTCGAGCCGGATCCGCGAGACGTGTGTGCGAGAATCACTAAAGACAATACAAGCGATTAAACTCTTGACAAGACATTGCAATTAACATCGTACGTTGATTTAATAAGTGAGATATGATATCATCTGATGATCATCTGGAATATTCAACTCGGCTATAGAATATTGATGACAATTTTAGTCGACTTCCGACGATCACAATTTATTGTATCAAAAGGAGAAGTACTCTGTTGTCGGTTTTTTTTTTGTGATTCCTTACAATAAGCCATTTTCAAGATAATAATTAAAGGAGCAAGATAAATGCGAAACCATTACGAGAGCAACAGGATATCTTGAGGCAAAATTAATAATGATGAAAAACTTCGTAAATCGTATTGCTGACGATTTACGAAAGAGAAGAAATTAACAAAGCGAAAAGAAATTAAAGCGCGTCTTGAAAAGTTGAACAACGCACACAATATATAAATTCCAAGCAATTTCGCAACAACTGATCTCCGAGAGAGAGAATAGGAATACCGAGATGGAAAAGACAGATTTTGACGAGCGATACTTCACTTTGAGAGCATCATTATTATATATTAATAAACTTCAACCAATGTTTCGCGCATCATCGCTGGACAGCGAGAATCGATCCGATAATAATCCGCTTGCACAAGTATTGGAGCAAGAAGCTACACTGATGCAGTAATTATTATTGGAGCGATCCAACGAGATACATGGAACCGACGTGTTATTACGAGTACTAAAGCAGCAGACTCTTTTAATTAAAAAATTATCAGAACTATCTAATGAAACTAATAATACCTTATCATGAATATTGGGGCAACAGTTTCGATTGCTGGAAGGCGTACGTGTGAGTGCATCACGAGAGCCATAAGTAAAACTACCAATCATAAAATTATCAACATTTGATGGGATCATTAAAGAATGGAAGAGATACTCCGATATAGTCAAGAATTTAATAGATAAACGATATAGTGATCTGTTGAATGTACAGAAACATCAATATTTGGTCGGATCATGAAACGGTTCAGTGGCAAAAATAATAGAGTCGATTAAAATTTCGGATCAAAACTATACAATCGCATAGAAATTGTTGAAAAAAATGATACAAAGATGAATCGGCTATTCGCAAACGGTATATTCAATGTTTATTTGAAATAATTCTGTGTTTATTTGAAATAATTCCGCAGATGCAGCGGAAGTCCGTGGCTGGTACCATCAGAATTTTTTGGACTATGTCTAGAAATACTTGCAAGTCCTACATTCTATAAAATCATTTATCGAATCATGAAAAAAGTTGTTCATTTGATTAAGAATGTTTGAATATGATCGAAACGACGATGAAAGGAGCATATTGAAGAAAGAGAAGTTGTAACGAGTATCATAATAGATTTTTTTATAGCGTCGATGCCAAATATTGGAGCGGGTATCCTTAAATTACTAACAATAAGTAAAAACAAGGATAATAAACCGAAGGATAATAAACCGAGACGCGATGATTGTAATGAAAATATTCGACAACAGTTCATGACACAATTGTTCAGACGGGACGATGTTACCTATGTAGTGTCAAGAATGTAAACAATTTTTGGAAGTCCGAGGAAAGAACGCGAGAAGTCAAATGAATAAAGCTGTGCATTAATTGTCTTTGAAATAATCTTTGTGAAGAACTGGAAATTCGGTTTGTAATGAAAATATAGAGAGAAAAACGACACATTGTGTCATTTCACGAAAGAGGCAAATGATCCGGTTGCAGTTTTGAAAAATGTCAAGTACAATGTCACAAGAATTAAAAGGGAGAACTGTTGCAATTTCACTGACTGGATCAAGTAATGACGAGTCATCAAATGGACCATCTGTCCACCACATATCAAACGAAATCGAACGTAAGCAAATTCTATTGTTAACGTCAAAATAGGTAATGGTTACAATTATCAATTGCGAATTTTATTCAACAGTGCGAGCGAAACCAATTTTGTGACATCTTGTAAACGCTTTTAATTTAAACGCTTTAATTTAAATACTCATGAGTCAATAATGGTTTGAATAATATGAACTGTCACATAAAACATAGTTGTCAACTGTAAATAAGATCCCGCGTAAATAAGATCAGCTTTCGAATTGGAATTATATCGTCTGGTTATTCCGCCTGTAACTAAGGAATTATTATCGTTTGCGATAAATAAATCTGAGCATCGCAGAGATTTTTTTCTAAATACCGACATGTTTTCTGACATCTTTTCTCTATATCTTTCGATTTCTTGCCAGAAATTTTACGTAGGATATAAAATTCAATTTTTTTTATCACTCTTTTTAACTGTATATATATATATATATAGAGAGAGAGAGAGAGAGAGAGAGAGAGAGAGAAACGGACAGTTTACAATTTTAAAAAATAATAAAAAAAATTGAAAACAGAATTTTTTCATGTGAAGTCTAAAATTTATTTTCAAAATACATCAAGCACGGATGTACTATCGTTTATCTTTTTCTATTATTTGTCTGGCTGCAGTTGATGCGTCGCGACACAAGTGCTTAAAGTCAATCAAATTGTGTGCATGCGTGTGATGTATTTCTTTTTCATATCTTTCCACATCATGATAAACCTTATAAAAATGGAGTATATGTACTAACAAAGTTATAAAATTGCGATAAATACGATCATCAAACCATTCTGACGATAGTATTATAAACACAGGCCTGCGCAGAAATGATGGTTCATAGAACAAAATAAAGTTTCAATCATGCGTATGTTCAACGATTGTGAAAGTAGACATTCCCCAAAGACTTCAGACAGAGACTTCTATAGAAATATTTTGTTTCCTATCTGTCTTTATATACATATAAAGAATAATTTCTTCATAAAGTGTTAACGTTGTAAGAATAGACATAATCATAGTTGTCCGTTGTCTATGACGAATTAATGATTGCTACGTGCTAGTGCACGCTCTTAAAAAGATTCTTATGTCGGTCACATCGCATATTTTAGTTGAGATGCTGGACTGTTACATTTTAGATAACTTTATCGGCAGCGAAGCCTTTATTGTACCTTTATTTGTGTCGAAAGTGAAATCAAGTGTGGCTGTACTCGTTGCGTAAACGAACATAGACATTGTAGAGTTCGACAGGGACTGAATTTATTTCTATTTTCCAGGCGGCGTGAAGAGCATGAGCCGGGAGAGTGGTGCCGGAGCCGGCGGCGGGGTCGGTGTTGGCGGTGGCAACAACACGACGTACACACGATCGGTGATACCGCGCGAACTGGCCCAGGACTTCGCGAGGCCGCCACGCCTCGATGTGCTTCTCGACATGCCGCCAGCCTCGCGAGAAACACAAGTCCATCACAGCTGGAACGCTGATGATCGTAGTCTAAATATTTTTGTCAAGGTATTGATTACAGAAATATTGATAGCTCTTTAAAAATCTTAAAAAATGTATAAGTAAATACAAATATATACAACTTTGTATATTATATATTATATAATTCTATTATATCCTTGTTCGAACGTTTATCGAATGTTTAGTTAAAGTATCCCGCACTAATTATAAGGAAAAAATGATTTCAGTCAAGTTGATTGAAATATATAATCTAATATTTTGTAATCAGCGTAAACTTATGCTGATCAACCTTCATAGTCACAGCCATTAAAAATGAACATAATTTATTGTAGCATCATTTTAAAGTTATTATTTCGAATCTAATCGTATATCTTTATCTACAATACACAGTTTTTTTTTAATTGTATAAGCATTGTAAATACGTATGTAATCATACGTGTGCCCTTTAGGAGGAGTTAATATCTCAGTGTGCGTAGATGGGAAGCGATGATGTGAGTGTATGTTATGTATCGGTATGTGTGTATTTTTGTTGATAGATAGTTCTTCCATTAGTATGTCTGATATTATTACATATGGACACATATAGGGTTATGTCTAAATGCTTATATAGTTAAAATAATAAACTGTGTATTGTAGATAAAGATACTTTTCCGATTAGATCTAATAAAATAGCAACTTTCAAATAGTTACAGCAAATCTATCCATTTTTAACAATTGCGTGTACATGAATTTTAATCAATATCTTATAAGCTATAAAATATCAAAATTTTAATTAATTTACTGAAATTTTTTCCATATAAGTACGGGATCCTTTCTTGATAATTCTAATTATTGTAACTATTTCAAAATTACATAAATATTAGTCTCCCTTAAATAATCAAAAGTGAAAATACAGAGAGACTACGACTTTCGTTCTTATTATCATATAACTCATTCGAACTTAGACTATTAAAAAATTTATGGTTCTTTGATCAATACTATCTGATATGAATTCGTTTACTTTATCTATGTTACTTTACTACCATTTTATTGATTTTCAAATTTAATAAGATGTACTTTAGAATTTTGACAAATCGAATTTCTCATTAAACTGTTTTCATTATTTTTCCTAGGAGGACGACAAATTAACGTTTCATCGACATCCTGTCGCGCAAAGTACAGATTGCATACGAGGCAAAGTAGGGTATACCAAGGGTATGCACGTATGGGAACTTTATTGGAGCACGAGGCAACGAGGTACGCATGCCGTCGTAGGAGTAGCAACGGCGGATGCACCTTTACATAGTGTCGGCTATCAGAGTTTGGTAGGAAACAATGAGCTCAGTTGGGGTTGGGATCTTGGTAGAAATAAACTCTATCATGACTCAAGAAACAACACTGGCGTGACGTATCCAGCCCTCCTCAAGTCTGACGAAACGTTTATTGTTCCTGATAAATTTCTTGGTAAGTAATTCCTATATAATTGCAATTGCACAATCGCGTAATTTCAAGAATTTATGAAATATCGTGCAAAAAAAGGTGTATTAATCAGAAATTTCTTCAAATCAAGGTGTATCATAAAATAAATTAGAAATTTCTTTACGAGTATTTTAAACTTATTATAATTTCTCTTCACAGTTGTCCTTGATATGGATGAAGGCACGTTAGCGTTCGTAGTGGATGGTCAGTATCTTGGAGTAGCGTTCAGAGGGCTTAAAGGAAGGAAATTGCATCCTATTGTGTCCGCCGTCTGGGGACATTGCGAGATCACGATGAAATACATCGGCGGACTTGATCGTAAGCGAATTCATTATTCATAATGATTTACTCATAATAAAATACTTTTAAAAATATGCAATGTCAATCTTACGAAGATATTTATATCTTAATAGACCATTTTTCTTGGTTCATTTTTTTAAATATTTATTTAATGAATATTTATTAAATATTAAGACAATGAGTGACTAAAACACATCTGTCATTTTATTGCGCATTATGGCGATTCTTCTTTTAATTAGATGCTTATCTTTTTCACAGCCGAACCTCTGCCTCTCATGGATCTCTGTCGAAGAGTGATTCGACAACGAATCGGTAAACATAGACTAGAAGACAAGATCAATGAGCTGAATCTACCGCAGACGATGAAGACTTATCTTCTATACCGGGACAGAAGGTAACCACTGAGTGAATCTCCTCAAGATGCCACGATTATGACTGCGAACATCACCGTGTTAGAACGTTGCCACTACGATTCACAGGCGACCGTCCGCTATCCTCTCACACACCAAGAACAGCAACCCCTTAGCCGCGCGTCTCCGTTAATCAAGCGCACGATGTTAAACAGACTGACACGCGTTATGCGCCGACGCGTCGAGACACGCCTAGTACTTCGAGAAGGCGCGCTAAGAGAACGATGCCGAAATACCGTATTGATAACGACTTGTGGCGCCCTTATTAAGACAAGTCATGATGACCGCAATCTTCGCAGATGTTATTGCCATCGCCGATAAGTTCAACTCGATGAAGGCAAAGTTAAGAGACAAGATGGAAAAAGGGATTTTAACAAGATTTAGAAAAAACGTTTCTAAATTTAGTTGTTTTTAATGTTGTTTTAAGTTGCTTATTGTTGTCTCTGTTTTATATTTCTTGTACTTCTATCTATGAAGATAGAGAATTATTATTTATTGATTATTAGAAAGTTGTACCGAAAAGACCGATGATTTCGGTACTTACACATTTGTGTATATATACTTATGCATTTCTTTTAAATATTCGTTTTATTGACGATACGTGTATATGACAAATAGTATTGTATCAGACGATGGCGATGAGATACGACATGTGCGTGTCGGAGACACATGGTTAGAGATGAAAGGCAAAAGTTTATACGAAAACATGAAGAAACACAGCGCTTCGCAGTTGGCCAGTAAAAAAAAATTAGACTTAATCAAGCTTGGAGAGACTGATACGGACGTGTCGCTTGCTTACAACGGTTGATCAATACAGTGGATAGCGCTGCTGACTCTTAATCCTGCCGGGGCAGAAAAATGGTGAAACAACAAGAGAGAGAAGAAGCGAACCGAGGAAATAGAAAATACGAAGAAGATTTTTACGTCGGAAATAGAAGATATGAAGAAAGTTTTTACGTCGGCGAATAATTAAAAATTGTCGACGAGGTGGTAATGGATTGCACAATTGTGGAACGATTAATTCAATTTAAAGTGTATAGTGATGGACATCGGGCAGCCACCTTCCAATAGACTCATTTTTCAAATATTTTCTAAGCATGCTAAATTTAATAAAGTATAGTGGTGTGTGCGTGTATCGTGGATGAATATAAAACAAAACAGAGACACGATGAAGGAGGCACGGAGGAGCAAGAGAATACAGTTAACCCTGCCATAATATTCTCTTTAGCAGTGTTCGAAAACATAGACTTTATAATTGCGAATTCTGCGGAGGAGAAACCGAGTGAAGAATGCAAACATAAAAAGGGTAAGCATCTAAAACTCGCGCTGTGGTGAATCGAATAAAAGACGTCTAAGTAAACTAATAACAAAAAGCATGTTACTAAAATTAATTATCTACATCTAATTGATTTAAAGTGCTGTAATGACTTCCGAAAATAGTATGTATTTAACTAATGTTTAAGAGAAGCGAATGAATACACGGGCATTGGCACAAATTATTCCAAACGCGAATTAAAACTGTCATGAATCGCTATGTAGCAAATCCGGTAAAAGGGTGACGAGTAACGATGTCGACTACTCATCATAACGATTATCGGATTATCAATCGTAATAGTTACAATAACGACAAACGATAAACAATGATGCTGATTATATCGGATATGTAACTATTATACTATTAGCATGACAAATCTTACGACTGGGCTCTAGTATCTCTTTATTCTTACGTTTGTCGCTTAGGTTAAAGACTATGCCACCGTCAACGGCTATGTCGATTTGTATATAGATATATTGATAATATTGTACGACGACGTATACGTGTGTATTGTGGATGATGATTGTATCCGGAAACAGGCAGACCGAATGCGAGAATGGTACCATCTTCATCGTTTCATACAAGCAAAGCAATCATCTCGCGTCAGACCTCCGTTTCCGTATATCTTACTTCCTGACGCACGAGCTTAATGCGGTCTTAAAATCTCTTCGATTGTTAATCGCTATGATGTCATTGTTTGCACTACCGGCTTAAGTTCGTCCGAGATTCGGATCGTATCGCGTCTTCCAAATTATCGTCAATCATTCGTAGCGTTTATCTGACCATTCTAACCCTCATTGAACGTAATAAATCGCATTTGCTCTCATATCTGTGATGATTACGTTTCTTCTTGGTGCAATTTCCCGTGATGACCTGTTTGAATGAGCCCAGTGTTCGCATGCTGGACATTCTAACAATCATCAAAGCATTTGGAGAGATAGCCAGTCTCATGTCATACCCGCAATATTTTCAAAAGCACGATCTCGCACTCGGGAGCTTTTGATCGTATAGCTTTGATGATTTTCAATACCCGGGAGCGTGATCTATTAGCGTTGTTTTTAACATTGTTTTCGCTATCTTTTATATCGCGGAATTCGTAGGGAAAGTGCACAAATCTGTAACGCGAATAGATCGAATAATAAACGGATGCGAAGACGACTCTTTGCGAGAAACGTATCATCTCTCCATCGACACGTCGTCGTCGAAGATAATTCTGTCTTATGGTGGAAACTGGGAACGAGATAGAAAGAGAAACGCTGCGAGAGTGACGAAGAGGACTTCTGCACGGAAAGGAAGTCATCCTCGTTGTTTTTACTGTACAGTAGCAGCGGATAATTTACTTTGTCATCTTTTATTCGGCGCCTGTGCATGAAGGCAAAATGTCGAAACAGTTCTCTCTAGCGGGAGAACTTTACAGTTTGCATACCGCGATAGAAAAAAAAATACGATTCTAAGTACGTGTACGAGGTAACACTACGTACCCGAAGACGCGCCTTAAGCGTTCACGATTCAATGTACATTCATTCATGTCGTTCATATATCGTTATACACGTGCGAGAAAACCGAGAACATTAGTACACGCGCGCGCGCACACCCTCAGAAAGGAAGGTTTTTTTCCGCAACTATACTTATTGCTACCCGTTGAACCGATACTGTTTTATATGAATTATTGCCTATAGGAACGCATGTCACGAGCTGAGCATGAAAGAGGACAAATAGGATGAAAATATTGTACAAAATTATTATTAATGATCAATATTAATATTATTACTGTATCGATCCCAATAGTTTAATTAATTACTCGGTCATCGTTATCAGGTATTTACAATGTGTTAGTCAGGTATTTACAAATATTACGATATAATTGTGGTTTCAGTTTTTATACGATAGGGAGAAATGTGTATGCGGTCGATCGATTTAACAATTGAACATAACAGAGAATTTTTTTTCGAATATCTTTACCACCATTTTCTTTTTCGAAGAATAAAAATTGTTTTGATTTAAATTGATTTCACATTATTTTAAATGACGGCTTGTTTCGAGCAATGAAATAAAAGAAATAAAATGAAAAAAATTAAACATATCTTTTATTTTGGTATTGACATTTATTTTCAAAAAGGTAAATTACTAATAAAAAGATAGAATAATTTGATTTTTTTGCTCAGTCTTAATTAAAAGTTTAATTTCCGATGATAAAATTCTTATTACTTTTACACTTTATTACTTTTCATTTATATATTTTTAATCATATTTATGGTAAAATTAATAATATATATTATAGTAAAATTAATAATATATATTATTATAAAGTATATGTATTATGTATGATACAACAATTAAACTTTATTTTTAAATATTTATAATTAATTTTAAAATAAAACAGATTTATTATTTACTTAATGTAAAGATATAATATGTGTTTAAATTGTTTAATCGTCAATTAAAGTTCGATATGATTATAAATTTGAATTTATTTATTGATATCTGTATTGATATCTGTACTTACATTACTTTTTATTGATACAGATATCAATACACGTTTTTATAAAAAGAAAACAATTCTTTCATTATTTTTTTAAAATAATTTACTACAACTAAAAATGTAAATCAGTATAAAAAAAAATACCAAATAATATGCACAATCTAATTTTATTATATGACTATTCAATCCAATGTTATCAGAATGTCATAAAATGCGGAATGAAATAGATAAAAAAATTAAATTATATTTAAACTCAATATATAATTCATATATACTTCTGGATCGAATTATATCTCAATTTAAAAAATCGGTAAAGTCAACTATCGTATAATTCATAATTTTATGATTTCACAGTACATTTTTTTATGGAGCTTATACGGGTATATTTTATTTTACATTTTTACAAGTAAGCTTTTTACTCCTAAATCTGAAAAGGAGCTGAAAAGATAGTTGGACTGTCCCGATTTTTAATTTACAACGATCGATCGCATACAATGATAAGTACAGGCAAGCTAGCTTTTAATAATAAAACCGCGATAGCGAGTCCAATTCGTTCACATGCGCCGCGGAAAGTGTTCCAGCAAAATTTGCGTGGCTGTTGCAAGGATTAATTTCCGTGAACTGCCTGCCCACCTGCCCTTGCAAACTACGTTGCCTCGACAAATGTGTCTAATTTATTAATGAAATGTGTAATGGGATAATTAGCGAGTTCAATCAGTTTAATTGAATGCTAGTACTCTAAAAAGAGGAGAAAGTATGTGTAAGAAAGAGAGCGAGAATATGTTAGTATGTTTGTATGCGCATGATGCGCGTTGAATGTATACTGCATGCATACGTGAATGTTGTGAATACTTATTCATGACTTATTTTTTCTTCCGCTTTTTCGTTCGCAAATTGTTATCGCTTGATTTTGAATTTTATCAAAGTGTCGTATTAGTCGTGGTCCAGAAATAAATTTCGGTTTTCTCATGATAATAGCTCAACAATTGCTCTGTAGAATACATTATTGTTTGATAATATGTAATAACATCTAATATTAGCTACAGGAATAAACATGAAAAGAAAAGAATTTCGTAGGAATTGTTTCTTATACAACTATCTACGTAAATGAAGTAGTGCTGAAATTGCACACGAGTTCAATATTCGATCAAGAATTAATTATTCAATGCACAATTTAGCTATATTGCAAAATTTTCAAAATTTATTTTATAAAAGCCATAAAATTTTAATGAATTAAGAATTATTTTATCCCAAGACAACTATTTTTCAAAGCAGAATAAAATAATCCTTCAGAATTTTAAACATTTAAATACTATAATAATATATTATAAACTATGATATATGTATAGAACTCAAGAAATTTTAAGATTAAAATATGCCTTAAAAATTATAATATTTTCAGGAATACGTAATCTTAAATATTAAATTTATGATGATTCCACTGTGTTTAAAAATTTGTATATATTTGTGAATAATAGAAACCTCTTTTTACTATTTTTTAAAACAAATTTTATTTTATAGAAGACTATTTTAGAAAAATTAGAAAAATCATTATAATAGCCTATGTATTTGTTTTTGATCGAAACAAGGAAATTATTTTATCATTTTCAAACACAATTCAGGTGGAATCTTATTATTTTATTAATGCATCTTTTTCTAATATTAAAAATAAAATTGGAATAGAAAATTGAAACGTATTCATAGGAAATAAATAAAATAATAAAATCAAAACATTCTTCATACATAGATCGAAAATATAATTTTCTATCTATGCATTATGAAACATATTTTGATTGTAAAGTTTCATATTTTTTATTTATTTCCTATTAAAATTTGTTAAATTGTAATTACATCATTTTATATGCAGTAAGAATATTATGTTTCGATATTTTTGCAATTTGCTTTTATTGTAAATAAATAATTTTTAATCGATATTTTATAACTAATAAATCTCAATTTATATCTATTAATAAAAGTAAAATATAGATATGTTGACTAGCTAAGTATAATTAAAAAATTTTATTTAATAGAATGAGATATACATTTTTTAGTAATTGAATAAATAAATAAATATTAGTGTTAAGACAAGAGGATCACAATCAAGAAGACGAAGTTACGTGTATAAAATTGTATAAATAACGATATTATACATAATATTTGATATACATTTAGAAATATATTAAACATACAAAATTATAAATTTTAAAATTATATATGTATATAGATACTATTTTTAATTATTTAAAAGTTTTTGTCAAATTTACGAATTTTTGTTATCTATTTTATAGATACATTGACAAAGAAATATTTTACAAAAGAATATTTTAATATTTTAAAAAAGTTATTTCCGCGTGCACATAAAATTTATGTCTTTCGAAAATGGAAAAGAATCTGGATTAATAGATTTTATCCTGGCTCGAATTCACCGTTCTTATAAAAAACGAGCCTTTTATAATAATTGGAAATAATTATCAAACTCAATTCTATATGAAATTAGTTTCCTAAAATTAAAAATAGCTGAAAATTTAAAAAATTTTAATTGTAAAAGAGCTATATCGTTTAAAATAATTAAAAGACATTTGAAAAAGTTAACTATGCGACGTTTATTTCAGTTTTTCTCAGAGCACTGCAATCTCGAACAATCTTATACATATTTAGAAATAAGTTCATAAAAGAATTTTGTTGGTGTTCATATCCGTTCATTCTGATCTCAAGACTATCTTAGTACTGTAATAAGTAATGTATTAAGATGCTAATATTGCTCTCTCATTGGTTCATGTGTTTTAAGCTTTTGAGACGATCTTAAATATAAGAATCGATTATGAATATCGGTCTAAAATATCTCAAGATTATATTCAAAAAATTATGCTCAAGTGAAAAAAATCGCTGAATTTATTGAAAACAACAATGAAAAATCATTGAAATGAAAAATGAAATATTGTTGAAAATATTTCAACATATATAATTTTGATATTAAAATACCATGAATTTTGATGATAATAAAAATTAATAAAGAGTAAAATGAAGAGAAAAATAATGAAAACTAATGCAAATATTTAATATTTATACTAATTTATTCAGAGATATTATACACTGTTATATTGAATTACTAAAATATCATAAATCCTAAAGATAATTATTGAAAATGCATGAAAAAAAATAAATCAAAACATATAATACTTTTACACTTTATTTAGAGTATATTGCATACTGAATATATTGAAATATACTAAATTCTGAGAAAAATTAATGAAAATACCTGAAAAATAATGAAATGAGAACGAAATATACAAATTTTTACAGATTTATTAATGAAAACAGAACAGGATAATAAAAATGTTAGAACTAATTGAATGACTGTAATGAAATTTGCTGAAAAATAATGAAAACAGTTAACATTATAACGAAAAGCTGAATTTATCTTTCTAGGAATGTCGCTAGGTGTCGATTCTCGCATGTAAAATTTAATCATACTCTATATAATCAGATCTAACCGAAATCAGATTATCTACAAATTAAATTTACAGACAAGTTAAATTTACATTTGTATATCCATAGTAATCGATTTTGTCCCTTGGAAATTTTTACAAACTGAGAAGTCTTTCTATATTAATGCTCAGTTTGTGCACGATTAACGATACGATTAAAATTCCGCTTTTTACATAAAGACGAAACAACTTGATTTTTCAGAAGTTTTAAATAAACAATAAATATTATAAATATACAGTGAAAGCAATTTTTTTCAACAACATGCAGAATACGATAAATTGGATAGGAAACTTTGGTTATATTGTTAATTGTGCAAGGACTGTGAGCATTAATATAGAAAGGTGTGAACATTTCAGTTCATGAAAATTTCTTAGGAACAGAATCAATTACAGTGGGTGTATATGATTTTTGCATGTATTCTAATACACGCATTGTATTTTTGTATCAACGCGTAGCTAAATATAAATAATATTTTCTATTGAATTATTTATAAATATTAACAAATTGTAATGAAATCTTAATAAAATAATACCGAAAATGGATCAATTAATAATCTCAATATTCGATAATATTTCATTATTATTCATTACAATTTCAGTAACATTTCATCATTATTCATTACAATTTCGATAATATTGCATCATTATCTATTATAATTCAGGAACAAATTTCCCATTAAAGCACTGTTTAAAAAATATTTTTCCTGCGACAATGTCGCTCATACGAAGAAAAATGAAACAATGTTTCTTTTTTTATTGAGAGATTTAGAAAGGAAAGAGACATGTATATTTAAATATACGCGGTAAATATGTGTCAATAGTAACCGTGACGTGACATTCAAAAGCATTACGAGAGTTTTAGTATCGGCTTTCAATCGATCGTCTGTAGTTGGGTCTGATATGTGATGGGCGACATTAGAAAGTTTTTTTACATCCTTCTTGATATTTGTCGATGTTTTTTTTTAATCAATCAGATATATTCAGGGATTGAAACATATCTATACTTTACCATCTTGGTACGTCTCGCGTGTGCGATCTCCAATCTATCCTTCATCAAATACGACGTGCATCTGCATTCAGCGAGCTGGCCAAGAAGCACGGCTCCACGTTCAACGTTCTTCTCGTCGTCGTTCACAATGATAGTCGCATCATAAAACATTTCGACGTCAGAATTTCATACAAGCAGACAGATTTATCAATATCCTGGACAATTACGGCGTTATCACGCTGTTACATATTTAAAACCATAGAGTGTTTAATGTCTTCTTAGAGTTTTCTAGAGAGTTGCACTTTTAAATGGCAAAATTAGTCCGTTTATTTTTTTAAGTGGTAAAAAAATCGAAACTTATTTCTGGATAATTTGACATAAAACTTTGTTTAGAATCAATT
>Ga0157364_1002766_pt1 | contig 16658 bp, 7 predicted proteins | sample AttsexASBM2_FD_111476 | JGI IMG/M metagenome (GOLD analysis project Ga0157364, IMG submission 111476) | Fungus gardens microbial communities from leaf cutter ant in Ribeirão Preto, State of São Paulo, Brazil - Atta sexdens ASBM2 | ecosystem: Host-associated > Fungi > Mycelium > Unclassified ... | reverse complement strand
TTTCTAGTCACATTTATGTTCGTAGTGTATTTATTTATAGTTTTGTAATCTTTAATTACCGCATTTCAATTAGTGTGACCAAATAATTATCGATATAAAATAAATTAAAATAGATTAAAAACATTAAGATTTTAAATAGCAAAAAGAGATAGTAGTAAGACAACAGTGTAATGAATATAATGAATATAAAAGTATGTGAACAACAAAAATAAATTGGCGATGCAAAGTGCGACTCTCTAAATTTAATTAGTTTTTCATAGCCTATATAAACTAACAAGAACAAGTGTTTTTAATTGTCTGAGTGAATATCTTTGAAATAGTGAGATATATAAAAAGAATATTTCAAATAAATTCGGTTTAGATATGTTCATTTTTCCGTGTCTCATTACACATTCTGGACGACCTAGTTTCGCATATATTCGATCTGCACGTTTACTCTCTTGAGTATCGTGACACTTCCGCTTCTTCTGAAATGAAGTTTCTATTTTCTAAATTTTCATGAATTTTTGCCGATTATTAATGCTTTTCGTATGGTTCTCTGAAACCTCTTTCATTCAAAGTACAGATTGACATTTTGAGATTTCTTTTTTACATAAGACAATAGCTGCGGCGCTTGAATTTTCTGTCGCATTGATGGATTCAAATCTGTTCAATTTTTCGTATTTAAAAATTGAATCTTCGCGAGAAGTGCAAGTGTCGCACATAATTCCTTAACTGTGTTTTTATCGTGCGTACCGTACATATTTCATCGTCGCTCTCTCGGATTCGAGAGTTGACGCGTGGCGGAAATAGGATAAAGCTCCTCGGTAAATGAGCTTTTCGTTCTATCCTGCGCAGGTCGAGGCATGTGTGGAGGAACCTAAACGTATGGCAAGAAGGAGATAAACCGTAGACGTGCTTAATCCTGAGTCGTCGGTATATTAATGCGAGAGAGGAAACGTGAGGATACTGACGAAAGGAAATAGAGAGTAAGAGAGAGGAAGAGAAAGATATACGAAACCTGGAGAGAGAAGGTTCGAATTCAGAAAGCTTTCAGCTCTTGCCTCCTGTTTCTCTCGCGTAAATGAAAGAACGGTCGGGAGAACATCACCGAGGTCGGGTGATGAAAAATAGGGAAGAGCGTGAGTAGAGCAATGTAAAAACGGAAACTATTTTTTGTCCTATATTTCTCTTACTCCTTTTTTTTTTCCCTTTCTCTCATATCGTTATATGTGAGCACTGTGTCAACCTTTACCGACGATGAACGATCTTATTTTGTGGCGTCATCGTCGCGATGCAAAGCCAGTATAAAATTTGATCGCCGGACTAAAGCGGAGGCAAGAGCGGTTCGTGGAAAAATTTCTCGTTCTATTTTAAAATTTATATTATAGATCCGCTGAAATTTGCTTTTTAATGACAAAACAGATTTTTTTCTTTAAGATTTTTTTATATAATCGCTCTTATGTAATTATATTTTCGATTGGATTTAAAAAGTACAGAAAATTTCTTTAAAATATATTTCAATGAATCTTTTACAAATTTCAAATAATTTGTTTCTTACTTTCTAAAATTCAAAGAAAATTTTTTCGGATTCTATTTAGTAATTCTATTTAGTCTTACTTCACAAGATCTTAATAACAATATAATTCTCCCTCTTTAATTTAAAAAATGACACAATTTTCAGCAAAATAAAATTCTTTTTTATGTATTGTCTTTTATGTTGCCTGGAAAAATTAAATTCATTCAGATATTTATTCATTTGATAAAATTCGATAAAATTATTATTAGATTCTCATTTTACGAAGCTTCTTCATTTACACGCAGTATAAGAGATGTTCTACGGTTCATAGGCCGGTATTCATAGTCAGATCTTATATTTAAGACCGTCTTAAGTACAGTCTTAAGAAGTCACGAATCAATCAAAGGGTCGTATTAGCGTCTTAAGACATTATTTAAGACAATCTTGAAATAAGATCGGATTATGAATACCGTCCATAGAATCGAAATTCAAAGACGTGTGATAAGCACGCATCTTTCTGCGACAGCTTACAATATTTATGCTAATAACAATATTCATTACGAGATTTTATCTTTTGATAAGGAAGAAAATTCATTCTATCAAAATTTACATGTATTTGCGAATGTATTTGTTAATATTACATTACTTTGTGTCAATAATAATTATTCTTTATTCATCAATGTAGAATAATGATTCTAATAATATATCTACACATCTCCGTATAATTTTAAATAAATAAATTCTCCCAAACTGATTTAATATTTATATTATTTAACATATATATATATATATATATATATATATATATATATATATATAATTTATTATTTTATAAATAAATATGTTATTTTATAAATATTTTGTTGCTTTATAAATATCTATTTTAAACTCAAATTTTATTTAGTAAATTTGACTAATAAAATTAGAAATTATTTTATAAATACATGCAATAAAATTATTGTCTTCTTAATAGCATATTGCTTGATTTAAATCTTTCTCTTTCTTTAAACTAGATATTTTTATGTTAACAAACTATAAAATAATAAAAAAGCAATTTTTCTTTTTAGTCGAATTTTTTTGGTTACGATGTTAAGTTAGGAAGTTTTAAAGACAGTGTATTCAGTAAGGTTCACAATGAAAATGCAATTATAAATTCCGTTAGGCTGCTATAAAATTATCCTTGATCGCATATAATGTCATTTCAAAATTCTCTACACGATACAGTCTGTCACTTTTAATATTTTGGTATTTAGAGAGTGGAAACACAGCCTGAGTGACGTTTCTGTACTAATCTCATCAAATTCGTTTATTTAGGATACATATTCGCAAGTTAATATAGTCGACTATTTGGAAATAATTTGAAGTTTAATCGATATTTTAATAAAAAAAGATAAACAAAACATTTTTTTCAATAAATCTTTTTCTGTAAAGATAGAAAGAATACAATTATCTTATTACAATGTTTTCTAGATTACTATTATTTTTACATTACTATTTTTATTATTTAGTGAATTTTTAGATTACTGTTTTAAGTTGAATTTATCTTTAAGTATATTTAAAGATATTTATCTATTGATACATACTACTTTTTTTATTTTGATTATTTAAAAATATCCAGACATATCAACACATATCGATTTAGCAATGTCTGCAGAATAATTCTTCTTCCGTATAGAGTGCAGATTCAAGCAATCTTTATCTCACGCGATTTCAGGAGAATCACGAACGCGAGAAAAATTGCAAGAGAGGAATGTTCCTGGTTTACACCTTTGGTATCACGTACTGCTGTTTCGTGCGTCCACTTTATCGTCGTTCCATCAGCTCTTGTCTCACGTTACAGAAACGCCTGTCACGGACAATGTATAAAGTGCAACTATCTCAATCGAAGATAACAGTGACACGCACACGGCTATATAACACAGGGACATGGCGAGGTGATAATAAAAGCGACCGGAAAGGCGATACGATGGGAAAAGGGAGAACGCTAAAAATCCAATACGTTTATTGGTGCAATTTGTTCACATGTGCAATCCCAATATAAAGGCAAATGGTTATTAGTTTTTTGACGTTGTATGACACATTAATTCGCTTGTTTTTTACACCATTTTTATTTTTCAATATTACTACTAGATTAACAATATTAGAAAAAACAATAAATAATATTTAATAATATTTAATAATTAAACAATAAATAATATTTAATAAAAAAACATTATTATTTACTTCATATTTATTAATACAAACATCTAAAACATTTTTTTATTCCACTCTTTTTTTTTCTAGAATTTTCTTTTTATGCTGTAATGTAAAAATTACCAACGACTACATTGTTTTGGATAATATTTCTTAAACAAAAGCTAAAAGTAAAACTTTAGAAACATATACACGAACTATAAAGTATCTTCTATCAGATAATATAGTTTTTATAATACTTTTTTGTAATTTTATAATAATTAACTTTTTCGTAAGATAAGCAGAAATGAGTGTCTGATAAAATAGGCTGAAAAAAAGAGCTTCTTTAGGAAACCTGTGCCATTATCAGCAATTTTCCTTTATATATTAAGCTGAGTATTTTAATCAATATTTGACATTTTTATTTTTTGAACAATTAATTGCTGATAATCAATTCCAAAGGAGAGAATGCTAAAAACATCAGTAGCGAATTGAATTCCCTGTCGAGGCAGTGCCGTGCCATTATTAATTTACGGGGATCAAAGGCGATGTCACACGATAGCTAATTAGCTCCGCGCGACGTAGTGGCATACCTAGAGTATGTAGAGGCACAGGCCGAATGTATCCCTATGAAAGGCCTGTGCGAAAATTCAATTAGGACTGGTCTGTCACCGACATGCTGACAGTCGAAAGCAGAACGCGATAATAATAAACCGCAGAATGCACTATACCATCGAATATTCGGAGCAAATTGTAGGTTTCTCGAGCTCGCAATATTTGAGCGATATAAACAGACGAAGAAATAATTTGTAGATATGTAATTATGAGAATAATTTAGTTTAAGATGATTGAAAGAATAATTTTACTGATGTTTGCTGTAATTTCTTATGGAGCTGATGATGGTACTGTGTAATTTTAAAACCATTCTTTTATTTATAAAGAAGAAAAAGTATTCGTTATATCGACATTGGAGCAAAAAGGATAAAACTATTCATGCCTTCAAAATACATTTTTGTTAAGCTAACATTATCAGTAGCTAGATCGTCGTTGTAATATCGCTATATTAATAAAATAGAGTGTATAACAAAAAGAATATTTTGAGCAAACAGCTTTCGAGCTATCAAACATTCTTTTTATCGGAAACAACAACATATTCGTTCAAAAGCAAAAAGACCTCGTCACAACGTGCCAATAGCGAAACAATCACGAATTTGTTCTCGGTGTTTCTTTCCTCCTTTCTTTTTCGATTTAGTCATCTCGCTCTGCCGGAAATTACAAGGTGGTGGTCCGCCGATTCCTTATTTCCGGTCGAGATGCGACGCGTTGCGACGGTGAAATTTCGCTTCAATGTGTTCGCGGATAAACTACTGTGCAAAAATAAAGAAAGCGATAATTTCTGAACGAACCGATCGTTCTGTTTTGACGAGAAAATTTGTCTGCGATTTTCTCTTTTTTATTCTCTTTTCATTTTTTTCGTTTCACAAAGAATAGCTATCGATAAATCCTAAATTACTTTTTAATATCTTAATTTAAGATTTCAAACTAGACTAAATAAAATTTATCATAATTTATTAAAAAATAAAATTACTTGAGATATCAAATATTGAGTTTAATATATTATAGGTTTGAAAAAAATTTTATAAATTTGAAAGAATAAAAATAGAGAAATATTAATGAAAAATTGACGAAGCGTATTTATTAATATATAATTAAAAAAATATTTAATATTATTTTTAAAATGTCAAGCTTTTAAATCATTAAATTTTAATAACAATATAATTTTTAATAAAATAATATGTTTAATTATTTTTCAGAGAATATATATAACGTTATTAATATAATAGTTCATCTCTAAAAGGGAGGACATTACACATAATAATTATTTTTAAAAGCTGATATCATTAATCTTCATTGACCTAATTCATCCTTATATTAATTAGTATAATTTTTCTCTTACGAGATTAATGTCATTTACCTTCTTCTAATCGCTTTTTAATCTTATAACAATATTATTGGCTAAATAGTTAAGATATAAAATACGTTACAAGAATAAATTTTGATACAAATACATAATTATAAAAATAAAATTATAAAAAGAAAATGATAAATAAATTGATAAATGTATGTATTTTAAATATTAATAAAAAAACATGTTATATGTAATATCTATGCATGTTATAGAGTTGTCAGAATTATAATTTTGAAAAACTGAAATGTTAATGATCCTCTTTTATATTTATATAATCTATAAAATTGCTTTATGAATTTTAATGCAAAAATAGAAAACTCCAAAAATAAATTATCAATCTACAACATAAATAGATTTTATATTCATTATTCAACCTTTTGCTTTTGTCAGTGAATGTAGGGATTAAAACCAATACGCATTCTACTGCCATATCGTTACCATTTTGCTCTAATTGTAGACGAATTAATGTCGCCGGATGAACGAGCTTTACCGAGCGTTGATTGGTATGCTCAGCATATATTCGGCTTAATATCGTAACGACGACTGTCGGCATACAGCAAAGCTGGGGAGTGGGAGAGAGAAATTGATTTGGTACATATAATTAAAGCGCAAATTGGCGGGCTCTTCCATATCGAAAACTCGATTAAAACAAATTTGGATGTGAACGAAATTTCACCCAATTTTTAAACGTTTGCGCGGCTGACGGATGAAACACAATAACACATCCATTTTTCTTTACTTTTTTATTTTTCATTTATCTAATCATTATTTTTTATGATGTTTGATGTCTGTTATATTGTTTATTTTAACAAAATCATAATACTTATAAATTACATATATTGCATTTCTCTGTTCGTTATAATTAATTTTGATATAGATAGAATAAAAAGTCATCAGATTTAACAACATTGTTGTCCAAATTTGTAATGTGAATAAACAAAATAATTGCATTTTATGTTCTGTGTTCTTAAACTTTTTAAACGTAAATTTATAACTATTGATACACGCTAAATAGATAAATATTTGAAGTCTTTACTATTCTTTCTTTTTACAGTATTTTAAGATATTAATAGCACTATTATCAAATCGATGCTTTATTTAATTTGTGAGATTATTATTTCAGATTATGATTGTACTGCAAATCCGAGTAGTAGTTGGCGCGTAGTTTATATAACTGAAAGATATATTTAAAATTTATATAAAGATTATTATTAGATACGAATATCTAGCCTCTATTTCTGTAGTAATCTTGTTTTACTTTTATTATTGAATTTTTATCAAATTGGATTTCTATTTGGATTTCTAAAATTGTGATTTAAATTATTCATAAAGCGTATATGTATAATATATAAGTTGCATATGTCTTTATCTATGCATGCATATGTCTTTATCTATGCATGCCACGAGACTTTTTACAAAAGAGCATCAGGCATGCATGCGGAGACAATGTCATTGTTCTGCGAGTGCAAACACGTCCGATTCTTTTTACGAATTTATAGTATTCGCGAAACGAACAGAGATCTGCTGTCAGCTCATATTAAATTCTCTTCCATGTCGTTTGTTTGCCAGAAAAAAGTTAGACCGTGTCGACCGCTTGCTGTGATGCAATCGCGAGAACCGGATGAGTTTTAAGGGTCACTGTGACGTCATAGGATAGATCAGAGAAAGAGGGCAAAAGGATGAATAAATTACGAGAACGCTGACACATTGCCGAGATGAATGAGTTTGAACTATTTTTGAGTGCACGTAGTCGGTAGATTAAACGATGAACGTTTGTCCTATTTTGACATCTACTCCATTTGATTATCTGATATATTGGTTCAATCACTATCATTTCTGGTTATTGTGCAACTTTTCGAAGAATAAGAATGGATCAGTGCGCACGAAACGAATTTTTTACATTATATTATTAAATAAAGGCAAATAATCAGATTTTATTGTTAGTTTTATCTTTATTTAATTCACTAAAATGTCAAGATCTCAAACAAATATATTATTTAAAACGCATTGCAAAATAAACTCATGATTGAGTAATGTAAAGACATGCTTTAAATCCCATCGATATGTAATATAGTTTTAATTCTCAAAGTGCAGTAATCATGAAAAGGTATATGCGTCCAAAATGTTTAAAAAATATTTTTTTAATTTCTATAATACGAATTAGATTATTTAATTAAATTAATTAATTTATGTTAATTATGTCAAAGTTAATTATATAATATTTAAAATACGTTTATTTCGATATTTAGTAATTATATTCTCAAGTTATTAAATATGTATTTAATCACAGTTGCAATGCAATTGAACTTGTGTATTTTGCGATTCAGTCGTTGACAGAAATAGGATAATTAATGTTAATGTTTGTGTCTTCTAACATGAAGAACGCATGGCGCCAGAAATATGCGACGTTGCGGCGCCATCCTTGTTTTCCTCGCAATATTTATCCGGAAATCCAGCAGTTTCGTTCCATCGTATCTTACTAGAACAGTTACTTTATAGGTCATTCCGTTAAATTGTGATTATAGTTGCTATTATGCAAACTGTAATATGCTAAAATAATAATCTTTATGCATTGCCAGTAAAATTATAGAATTATGCACATTGGTAACTTTATCTTCTCACAATCTTGCAAAGTATTAACGTACAAAATATTATTAATAAACAATTAACTTCTTTTTGTTACTAATATTTTATGTATAAACAATACACTCTTTTATATATCGTAAAAAATCAGTTTATCATGAATATTTAAAGCTTTATAAAAATCAGATATTTCGTTCTTCATATTTTTGATTAGATATTAAACAGGTAGGTAGGTATATTATGACGGCATATATTACAGCTTTCCATTACGTAAATTACACGATTTAGTGATTCATGAATTATTTCACGCTCTATGTATCAATCATCACCTGAACTAATTGATCCGATGATTGTAGTATTATGTTGGAGTTTTAAACTGGAAAGCGTAATAAACAAATTAAATATTGACAAAACATTCAAAGCAGGGTGCGAGATTTTTCCATTCAATTTCAAAAATTGCAAAAATAATGGATTTCTTTTTACTACACCTAATATTTGAATCAATAAGCATCATACTAAAGAAATATTATCCGTTTAAATATCAAGATTCAATAAATTAAAATTTGCATTTTCTATCGAATGAATAATAATTGCACGATATCTGCTTGGATAAGCTGTAGCTGTCCAATACCTTGATACGCTTCCAGATCGTTAATAATTCAATAAATGTGATAATAATTAATTTTTTTTGTAAGAAATATTCGTACTTTTTCATATCAATTAAATCATATCAATCATGTGTTAAGGGATAATAATAGTTTATGACATTTCCTGTTTGCTCAAATTTTGCAGCATGAATGATAACACAAGTAATAATATAGAAAATCAATACAAAATATTGAGCTGTGCTGATAAATTTTGAGTTCAATGTACTTCCAAAAGTTGATCGCGTCAAGTCGGATCCTAAACCTGGCGTAGTGCTTACATAAAGGTTTCCGTATTCAGTGTTGTCACTTGCATGACGAGGCTCAAACAGGCAAGCAGCGGCGCGTGTCGATCCATGTTTTGCATTATCATTAGAATTATAATCATAATATAGGAGGAGATAACATATACGATTATTTCGTAAATTTAACGATTATCAGCTCACGTATTTACTTTTGTGATTAAAGCAAATCAAAGGGATAGATATTTATCGAAACAAACATATATTGTTGCGCAATTTATTTGTTTAAAGTACAAATCGATAGAAATTGAAAATTATAAATTAATATGTTTAAAGCGATCATAGTATATCCGTTTTTATTTATATTGCTGACAATTGGTTACATTCTAATTAATTTTAATTTAATGGGAATGCTGTACATAGTGTTGCGCGATCGTATTCAATATTTCATTTCCACAATCATGTTTTCATGAATGTTGTTTTGTGTGATTGCAACAAAAAAAAGGGAGCATTAGGCACTGCTACGAAGTAATTTAATAGAATAATCGGTTATAAAATCTATTATAAAATTTAGAATGAAAATAATCTATTATAAATATTAATTCATTATCAATACTTTTATTGACTATTTATTTTCTCATTTAATTTCTTATTTATTTCATTCGTTTATTTAAATGATTTTTAAGCAAAAATTAAAAACAGAGTTTTATTTATGAAAGCTTTATAAAAGCTTATATTTGAGACGAATATTTTTTTGAAAGTTACATAATCATTTTATTAAATATAAATATTTTTAAAGAATAAAAATATAGAATTTGGTACATATAATATTATTTAAGTAAAAATACTTAATATTTTTTTAAGCGTTGCCATAATAATATTTTACAAATTATCATAGTTTTGATGTAATCTGCAACTCCGCTGAATATTGTACTGGTAAGTGACAAATTAATTTTCTTATTATGATGTATATTGTAATAAACTAATGGATTTGTAATAAATATGTTAAACGTATCTAGGTGTATACATATAATATATCTATGATCGAATTATAATATATAAAAGTAATATAGATACATATATGGTAACATGTCAGATCCATTATCTTAAAATGGATATAATAGATAGCAGACTATACGGTTAAGACTATACGGTTATTATGGTTAATTAATATTTTTACCGCTATGTTGTTCTTTATTTTGTTGCCTTTTACATTTCAAAATACTAATTGTGAAATATATCATTTATCTGAAATTTATGAGGCAAACTGGCAAATTAAAGGCAAATAATATTAAAACAAAGATTTACTTTGTAATTGTTTGTTGTTATTTAACATGGGATTTATATAAAAATGCATTTGTATTCATATACAGAGCTTATAAAATATAGCTCGTCAATGCTTGTTATTTACTGCTATGTTCTGTTGCATTTCTACATTACGTAATACTAATTGTGAAATATATCATTTGCCTGAAATTTATGGCGCAAACTGCAAATGTAAAAATAAATAATATTGAAATAAAAAAAGTAACGTAAACAATTTAAATAATGTAGAAATAGTTCATAATATACAATTATGCTTATAGCGATTCTTGAAAAGTTCCGATTTTACGGTAATCTTTTATTTAGAAAAAAATATAACATGATATAAGATCCAATAATTTTACGATTTGTTAAAAAAGTTTTTTAGATTTTCTTAGAATTGATAAATTTCGCGTTAATAAAATATATTTGATTTTAGAAAAATATATTTTTAATATATTGTATTAAAAATAATTTTGATAATGTATAAACGAGATATTAATAACTAGACATAAATATAATTAGATATTGATATGCAAATTTATAAATGCAGATTTATGAAAATTAATCTGAGAACATGAAAAATTCATGAAAGCAATATTGTAGAGAGCTTTTTATTCCTTTTGAGTCTCACATCATTTATTCCAACAGATCTCGCTTTTGAAATGTGTATCGTGTTATCAACTACGAATAAGAGTTTAAAATTTTTCCTAGAAATATTTATTAATTTATTCATAAATGTTTATATTATTTTGATGTATATACATCAATATACCCATGATTTATTCATTCGAATAGACTTTGTAACGTTAGATTATTTATACGTCATTCAAGTTGATTTGCAGCTTACATGTTTCTACTTCTGAATAAATAGCTTAAAGTTTACTTTAATGCGTGCACGTGTTGCACACAGACATTTCCTGACCATTGCGCTAAATCACGAGTAATGTGGTTGTCGTGACTTACCTAGGAAACATTACAGAAACGTTCTATGTACTAAAACGTAGTTTGTTGCACTGTTACATAGTTACGATATTTTCAGATGCAGGTTATTTATTTACGCAAATTTAATTTCTACCGTCAATTATGCAATAACTTTTCTATTCGTTCATTTAGTAAAGCTTTTTGAGAATTTTGAAAATAAGTGAGTTCGAGAGAGAAGAAAGATAAGTAAGAAAATAAAAAGGAAAAGAGACAGGGTAGCAGAGCAAGAGAGATAAAGACAGAAGAGCTTCTCTGCGTGCGAACTTCCTGCATCGCGCACCGTCGTTGGCATAATAATTTTCTCATATTCATATTCATAAGTACTGCATGCATATTCACAATAAATTTCCCAACGGAATCGCTGTACTGGAAAGTGTAAATTATTTCGTGGCAAATTGAAAGCTGTCTGCTTGGATGTTTCATACTGGGCGCGACATCGTCGGTACTCACGGTTATTTTCACACAAACTGTTTAAGTTAGTCTGATGAGAAATTGTCAATTTCAGCTTTTCGCATATGGCCAGACTGCGTTACTGGCAACATGAAGGTGCGAGGCGTGAAAGTGCGAATTAAAGTTAAGCGAATTGTATACGATTAACTTTGTATGACGCAGGAGAATAGAGAAGAGATGAAATCGACAAATAAGACACTTCATCATGCATATATATTGAATCTTGTGATAATTTTAAATATTAAAGTATGAAAAATATAAATACCTATGTTAAGTGTCATTGCCTGCAAACAACCGTAATTTGACAATTTTCATTAAAATTGGGAAAAAAGCTTTTGAGATTACTCGATTTCAAGATTAATGACTCTTCGTTATTTGTTTTGCGTCGCGCACATTCGTTCTATTTCGAAAACGAATGTTGCGATAAATTTCGTTACACGCCGGGTGACATGAATCTTCCGAAAATCTCTGCTCTGATATACGTATCGTTGAATCTCACATAGCACTAAAGCAGATCCTTTTGCAAAGGACGTTCGCATTAAAAGACCGTAACATATTGAGAGACTTTCTCTAAATAACTCGATTTTCCGTTCGAGCAGCGTAATAGCTGGCAATAGACAGGTTTGCCGAATGATCAATCTCTTTTTTGCTAGAAAATCAATTTAAATCGTTGCATTTGACTAATTCAAAGACTAATTAATTTTAGTTCATTGTGTTCATACGTGTTTTATTTTTATACAAAATATTAAATTTACGATAACTTTATTGATTTTCAATTTTTTTATAATTATTTTTAAATTAAATATGTTGTTAAAGATAATGTTGCGTATAATTTTTTCATAAAAAATGATATACATTAAAATCTAAAATTTATAATTTGAATTATTTTTGTCAGATATTTTTGTACATTATATTTTTGAAGTCAGTTCTAACTAATATATATATATTTTCTTCTTTTTTCTCTTCATTTATGATTGATAAACTGATTTTGAAAAAGATTTACGTTTGCAAAACACGTACAATATTGCTGTCGGAAATTCGCGTTTTCGATTGGAATTGTAAGTAGTTTCATGATAGGTCCCCTGGATTCAATAAATCGGGCCCTATCCCCTCTACGACGATCGACGCTCAGATGCATCGATTTCGTTTTTCTCCCTCGCTCGTTTTGTCTTGATGATCGTGTTGTCGTCGTTTGTCTTTGTCGTTTCCGTTGACCAGACCACTACTATTCACTCCTCATCGAAGCAAACTCCCTCTCTCTCTTTCTCCGCAGTCGGGTAAACTCGGTCGACGGATCGGGTCTAGCGTCCGTTTCTTGCCGTGGGTGTGGGGTTGTCGGAGGGTGTGAAATTTTCCAAGACAGTATGCGTGTGTACGAGAGAGATGAAATAATGCAAGAGGGAGAAAGAAAGTAGAGAGATGTAGATAGCGAAGAGTGAAATAACATGGATTGAAGAGAGAAGAGACGAGAGCGATGTTCCGGACTTTCGCGCGCATAAGAAAGGCAGGATGAATGAGATGATTGAGACACGGTGGAGCAAGAGAACAAGAGATATCGCTTTGTTGTAAAAGGAGAAAGCAATAGAAGAAGAGAGGATTATGTATACACATCGGAGAAAGGATATATTAGTTTGGAATGCAAAAGAGAAAAACGTGCGGGAATGCGAAGAGGAGAGGGAGTCAGATCGACGTCGGAGCAACGAGGATAGTTGAGAGTGTGAACAAAGAGCAGCAAGGGATGGAAAATAAGGGAGAGACTGAGTGGGAAAGCTTGTTGGATGAACGAAGCGGGTTGGATAAACGAAGAACGCGCTTCGACAAGCGCGAGGAGGACGAAAAGCTTCGAGAAGTTAAAAGAGAATTCGTGACCAAACGAGAAGGAGAAAGAGAGAAAGAAAGAGAAAGAAGGAGAACTTGGTGGATAAAAGAGAGCGTGCGCTTTCTCGCCAAGGGTGAGAGGGTGAGAGGGAGCCAGCTGCCACCGCACAGCTACACCCACGACCCACGACGACGGTCGGACCTCAGTCGTCCGCGCACCCTCGAATGGTGAGGACGGTTGTGCTCGGTGGTGAAAAGTTACCTCATCGTTCTCGCTACTGCAAGCACCGGCTGGTGCAAGGCACGTCATACTTCGCTCGCTTCAGCTGACGCCCGATCTGTGCGACGTTTCCCGCCGACGTCACAGCTTGTGCACGTCGAGCATCCGACCCTTGAGTGATCGACAAAGGGTGAGTAAGCATCCAGCCGGAAATCCCAAAAGGGATCAATCGAGACGTTGTTTTTTCGAAGACTTCATTCGTCCGCGTTCAACGGTCAAAAGTTTGATCAAATGTGCATTTTCGTATAGTTGATTGAAGGCTTTTCGATTAATTTAGCTGCTAAACAGTATTGATATTAACAAATTCATGATAAGTTTGCTAGATAATTTCGTGAAAGAGTAAACAGAAATTTTAGAATAAATTAAAAAGTATGCTTACATGTACTTAATATGTACATATCTTTTGCTACTTCAAAATTAATCTAACTTTTCTCTCTCTCTCTCTCTCTCTCTCTCTCTCTTTCTATAATTACTTTATTACTTTATTAGTTCAAAAGACAAATTTTTCATTAATATGCCAACCAATAATGCAACATATACAAATTGTTATAAGCTTATATAAAAGTTTCATATAAATTTTCTTTTAGGTATAAAAGAATCATATTATAGTATTTATTGACAGAATATAGATAATTATCTCGAGAGTCGTATTGAATTTGGAAGCGTTTCAAAGCTCATGAATGTCATGAACCAATCGATGTCGAGGCTCGACAATGAAACAGAGGCATTTATTGGCGAATGGATTTCCCTGTCGTTGAGAGGAATTAAGTATAAACTATGATTCATTATTTGCTCGTTAAATTTGACAATCAGGAAGCTTGTCCGATAAATTACGAAATGCCAACGAAACTGCACTTAAAACGGACAAATTTATTGGGAAATAGTTTAGAGTGCACAATAAAGAGTAATTGTTGTTTCATTAAGAACTTGTTATATTTTAATTGTTAAAATAACATGATCATGACAATCAACAAAATTAGCATGACGTAATTTTTGTTTAATATAGTTAATCGAGTTTATTAAGACTCGATATTGGATCGATTCGATTAAATAATTAGCCTAGGATAATTAGCCACGTCGATCTTGAGAGGATAAGTTTGTTTATATATTCGTTGATATATCTGTGAATTAATTAAAATAATAGTCCATATTTTAATATTTCGTATAATACAATAAAAATTTCGTATAACACAATATAATACAATAAATAATTTTTATCTTTAATAGATTCATAAGAGGGAGAGTAATAGTACTAAATAGATGAAACTTATATATATAAGTATATTCTAATAAACTTATCTAAATTTATGTAATCCTTGTAAAAAAAAGACTTTTTAAAAAAAGACATGTAACATTTCCTGCTAAATACATATATAAAAATATATAATTCTTGTAATTCTCTATAAAATTATTTTAAAAATGTGATATATTTGCAAAAAATGTCTTTTTTAAAAAGTTAATAGGTTCCATGTATTTTACATGCGCATCTTTTAAAATCACCATAGAGATTGAGATCGATGACGCACAGTTGCCTCCGATAAAGTATCTCGCACTTATCTGGAAATGAAGTTGCGATGAACGTCATCACATTTCGAAGTGGAACCGGTGTGCAGCACGTTCGAAGAGTTCGTATGAGGTACACTCTGAAAGGTGTTTGCCTTGTTCGCGGAAGCAGAAAGCGAGGTTAAGGAGACGGTGTGCCTTTTTCCCCTCTTTCTCCCTCGATTTCCTCGCTGTAACCCATTCGTGGTAATCGATACCCAATCGCCAAGACGTAACTTATGTTCAATTGTTCGCAAATAAAAGTCGAGCTATTCCAATTTAAAATTTGCTAGAGCTAATTTTGAAGTTAGTAGAATATTGAAGAAATAGATTTAAATAAACAAATGAAATATTATTTATAATTTTTAATATTTTTTGTATCACAATATTTTTTGTGCGTATTATATATAACGAATTCGGTTGGACGCGTTAGTGTGCATATTAAAGCCGTTATACACTGACTTAATCTGTGTGAAAGTAAAATGCAAATATTTTGAATTATAAAATACAGATTTTATTCAACAGCATAATAACATATATTGAGGATTTCATTCGTTTAATCCGTTTTTATATTTATATTAAACATATATTTTTACGTCAATTTATGTACGATGGCTTTAATGTGCACCAGTGCTTACTGAGTGCATCCGATCGAAATCATAATGTTTTAAGAATTTAGTTAATGCGATGCAATAATATATATATATATATATACACATAATTAATAATACATTCCTATCATTTAACATTTTCTTTAAAAATATTTAAAAAATTTCGACGTGCATGTCGCGGTAATATCATTTCCGTTAATGCCAGCTTGATAGAGCTTTTTTATATCGATGCATCGTGTCGCACTGCAATGTTAGAGGGGATTCATTCCAAGGGGACATCGGTCTCTGAGCACGGAACTCTCCATTATGATAAAATCGGGCATTACGATAATAAGGGCATGCGGGCGTCACGAATAATTTACCGTATTCCTGTTTATCCGTTGTTGCAAATTGGATATGCGTTCGCTAGGAATAGTACATAGCCCGTTGACGTGTTGTCATCGCGAGATTTTGTATCCCGTCGATGTGCCAAAAGCTAAAGTGAATATATCGATGCAAAATGAAGTTGTCTTTGTCATTCAATAATAACAAATGACATCCTTCATACGCATTTGAATTCCATT
>Ga0157364_1002765_pt1 | contig 16658 bp, 4 predicted proteins | sample AttsexASBM2_FD_111476 | JGI IMG/M metagenome (GOLD analysis project Ga0157364, IMG submission 111476) | Fungus gardens microbial communities from leaf cutter ant in Ribeirão Preto, State of São Paulo, Brazil - Atta sexdens ASBM2 | ecosystem: Host-associated > Fungi > Mycelium > Unclassified ... | reverse complement strand
TCTTTGTCTCTGAATATATTATGTATCAAGTACGCTCGACGTATGCTGTTAAATCGTATACTAGATCGAGAGTTGTACGTGAACGAATTTTTCACGAACACAAGAAAAGAAGCGAGACTTGTTAATACTTTAAATAAGATTGAAGTAAATGTGACTAAGTTTAAGTATTGCAATTTTTCATATAGATAAAAATTTTAAAACTTTTTCAAAAATTAATAATAAAAAACTTTATTGATTCCCAAGAACTCGTATGTTCCTTTAGCGTCACAAAAAAATGTGTTCTTATTACAGGTTAAGGGAAGTTCTCGCGCGATCGACCCCTTGCAAAGTTATATCAATTTTCCGTGATTTTACGGCGAGTAATCATGCGGGGCTCCATCAGCGTGTTATTCTGTGCGTCTCCTTCACAGAGACGTTCGTTGAAGCGATTATATCGCTCACGGGAACGGAAAGTTTCACATTACTTTCATAGATATATCCTTCCTACTTTCATAATTATAAGTGGACGTTGAGATTAATTCTCGTAATTACTTACGATATACCTGTCTCTGACTACCTATACCTATACCTTACAAATATTATCCATCTTTCCTTCCGGCAATATGGAATTTCTCTCCATCTTTATCAGAGCGCAAGATCTTCTTGCCTCCTTATCGAAGCTGTATCGAATCAGTAAAATAAGCCAGGGCATCGGTTCAAACGAGTCACAAGTTTCGAAGGGACATTCGCGTTTCGAAGGAGCGCACGAGTAAATCTGGCGCGTTTTACGCATCGCCAGAGCTGCTGCCAATTTTTGGTCGAAGCCGTTTCGTGTAAGTGGATTGGAAAACGTCGGAATAGATTACTACTCACGACGGGCGGGCGGTCGTTCTGTAGAACAATTCACATACACTGGCACACATACGTGACGTGGACATAACTTGCGTAATATCCACCCAGGTGATTGTGCACACGTGGATGTGTGTGTGTGTGTGTGTGTGTGTGTGTGTGTATGTGTGTTTGTGTATGGTGTGTGGTATATATGTCGCCGATTGAATTTCTCGACCCAGATGCTCAATTTTCGCGGTGAAACCTTTCGTATGGCCCAAGTGCTCTTTAGCTGCGAGAAACGACCGGATGGTATATCCGAGTTCGACTCGGGGATTCGGATCGGATGAGCGGATTAAAACGTTACACGGACAATCCGCGCGGGTCCGTTCGATTTAATTCGCTAATTTGATTAGCCCCGACGTCCTTCGGCCAGTCTCATAATTTATGGAGCGGCGTTGCATTGGTAATTTGTCCATATATTCCTATCAAATTACTTATTTCGCAGGATACGATCAATAGCGTTAGGCTTGAAACGACTGATTATCTAATTCCGACGTTGTCAATCATTATTAATTTTGATCAGACTAATGTCAATTATGAATCCAAGCGATGTGATCACGTTGTCCCTCATACTTCAGAGTATAGATTTTTTAATCATTTATCTTATTATGAATTCTACAATAGGCTAGTATTTTTACGTTAAAAGTTTTCAGAGTAATCTAATTAATTCGTCATTCCAGCGTGGAAAGAACGATTTTGCTAAAGTATCTAAATATTTAAGTATAGCTAAATATTTAATATTCGAACAATCAGTTGAGATTCTACATAATTATTTTGATAATTTAATAAAATTATTTTCAAATCCGTATCTAGCTAAATTTTCGATACTTTATAGCAAAAATGTTCTTTCGTGAAGTGATGAATCGTGAAAGATATTTTATATTTTGTCAATTTTCATAAAATTCTATACGGAAAGAAATTTTGCTGAAATATCTAAAAACGTTCAACCTATAATTGCTAGGATATATAAAACGAGTTTCCAACATAATTTATTTTAATGACCGAACACATCATTTTAAGATATAGCTCTAAATTCAGTATCTAATTAAATTTTTAGATATTTCAATATAGTCGCTCTTTTAATATATGGATCCCGCAAGGAAAAGAAGCGAATATTTCTAGCACAACTTACCAGTCTGCTTTTCGGCGACTTTAAGCGTGAAACCTTCCAGCAACGTCGGTTCACTTCTCCCCTTCGCGTTAACCGCGTACAGGATCATATTCAGTACCTTGCCCGGCTCCAAACCCTGTACGGTGAAAGCCGCATTCTCTCTGGATGTGACGTTAGCCTGCAGGGCCCCCGTGTGCTGATCGAACACTTCAAGGAGGAAATGTTGAGGCTGACCACCGTCGAAACCAGCGGTGCATTCCACCGAGAGTGATTCGGTGGTCTGGTTGGTCAGCGTGCAGTTGTATGGCGCTTCCGGTTTGCCTGCAACGCGCCATTAACATTGTTTACAATTCTCCCTTCCCTTCTATTTCAATGAAAATTGTTTGAGAGATACTGATTTAGCAACAGACAACGCTGTTCCGGTGCGGCGTTGCGAAACGCTAGGCATGCAGATTTCGCAGAAACGCTTCTCCGGAACTTTTCACGGAAATCCTTAGCGACTCAGAGAGAGGTCGGAACGGCATTACTGGTACACGCCGCGTGCGTACATACCCGCAGGAATAATGTGAAATATGCAGGCATTCTTCTGTTGGCCGGCCGTGTTGCTCGCCCAGCACAGCACGGTGCCGTAGTCCATTTCCGTGACCGGCCGGTATGTGAGGATACTCTGGGTATGTCTGGTTGAGTTCTTGTAACGAGCCTGCGGCACATCCTCCATCTCTTCGGTATTGTTAAAGGTCCAACGGAAACTCTCTGGTGGTGGATACGCCTCAACTCTGCATATCACTCGAGCGTCTTCGTGCCTCGCTACTCCATAGATTCGCTTTTGATCCGGCACACAGATCGGTTTGTCTGAGAAAAAAGCGGACAGACTTTATTAAATCAACCCTGGTGGTGCAGCTTTCATAAATAATTTATCATCGAAACTAAACTTTGAAAATAAATATTCTTATACTTATTCAGTATTTCTTTAAATTATATTTATTCTTCTATATACTGAAAAAAAGCTTCCATGAATATTTTCTTCATAGAAGCTATATACAATTTGCAAGTTACACTTTGCGTTTTGATACATCGTTAGATGCGATAAATCGCGTAGTTTATTATTATTATTACTATTATTACTATTATTAGGTTTGGTAAACTTTACTAAACATTGTATGAATACGCTAAACAAAACACATTTAGCAGTTATTATCAGACTTTTCTTCAGTGAAATTATCTTTCCTTTTGATATCAAGACAAATGTATATTTCTTTTGCTTTTTCCACTTTAATGTATTTGTGAGCGTATATTTTCTCAAAATTCAAGATACTAAATCATGATGGCTAGCGAATAATCTCGGCATAAAAATTTACTGCTAATAAATCAAAAGAGTCAATTCTTACAGTGTATACAGTGGACAGAGAGAACCGCAGCATATGATATGGGAGATCGAGAACCGAGGCGTTTACGCGCATTTATTAAAAGTGCGAGAGAAACGCGGCACACGAAGCGAGATGACCACCGCTCGACTTTTTGAGGGGGAGATCGATGGGCATTATTCGCTCGCTCGCTTGAATAGTTTCCCCATTTTTCGCGGCGGAATGAGTAAACGAAGGTCGAACGGGAGGTATGGGGGAATCCGAGTTTGCCGGTTCGGAATAATTTGTTGGTTCGCTGTAGATCATCCTATTTTTCTTCCACTACCCACTCTCACGTTCATCCCTATGTTTCCGTTTCAACGTGTTTTTAATGAATAATCATGCCGACATCTTGATATTTGACTTGATTTTTATTCACGAATAAAATCCCTGAAATTTCTCATAAGCCCGGTGACCAATTATGAGGCTAGATTCTCGCGATTTTCTCCAAAAGCCACTTCGAAGGCGCCTAATAACATCGCTATTTAAATGCCAGTCATCGGTTATGTAGCTGTGTCGTTTACATCGTATTACGTTGAAATATTTGCGACGTTGAACACCGCTTTGACGAGCAAAATAATTACGAAGATTTCGGGCGGAAAACGGAGTAATCGAGGCTGAGCTTTATAAAGAGCGAGCGAAGAGGCAGAAACGTTATTTTCAGCAAAAGGAGGTCGAGTAGTGTCGGAGGGAAGATTTAAAATTGTGCTCAAAACGAAATTCCTTTTTCGTGCAAACGTTGCAATGGGTCGCGTCGGCATGCATTTTTATCTGTATTTTTGCTATGGACGGATATTTCATATTGCATGTATAATATCAATGATAGCAGAGAATACTTACACATGATCTTAAGCTCCACAATATTGCTATAACCATCGCCTTCGACATTGCTAGCAACGCAGGTGTAATTTCCGGCCTGGGACCGATTTACTTCTCTGAGAGCCAAATCGTATTGCTGGACTATCACGCCGTTCTTCGCGTTATTCTGAATCACGTTTCCCTGGAACAATGCGCATTCGCGATTAGATCGAAGTGCTGTCGTCTTATCTCTTGGCTAGTCTTTCCATTCTACATGGATGGTAATCATTATCATTATTGAAAAGGATGTATGTGTCACAAAGTATTACCAAAGATATAAATATAATTTCATAAATTGTTTTATTGTTATATCTGAGTATCTGTGTAAAATTGTGTAAACACAATTCTCTTACTGGTTTAAAAGTTATTTATTTTTTTGTTTGCCTCGATTTTTATATAAATTTGCGTTTTGCAGTATTTATTTGCAAATTTAATGAAAAACTAACATTAAATTAAATTTCCTTCTAACATAGAATTAAATTAAATTTCTTATTGATTAATTCGAAGATTATTCTATCAATCATCAAAAGCAAACTAATTTAATTTCATACGTTCTGCCTAGCTGTCCTCCTCCCCCCTTTATTTAATCAAATCTTAATGAATAAATTAAATTATATAATAATGTGCTATTCATGCACTCTCAAAATCTGCAAAAAAAATTTTGTGCTCATTTCGTTAAAACAAATTTTTTTGCGTTCTTAAAGTTTTCGAAGAAATCATAATATCTTCTACAAGAGACATGACACATTCTCATAAATATTCGTATAAAAGTTTATTTAAACTTATTTATTCGTTTTAAAATTTATCTAAAACTACAGCAAAATATGATCATTCGCTGCATGAATCATTATAAATCGAATTATTTGTTTTTTGCAATGGATTTCAGGATATATTCAGAACTAAAATTTTTTAGTTAATATTTTTAGTTTAGACTGATATATTCGTTTTTTTGGCTGATTTTTTGACAAATATTTTTAATTGATATCGTAGAACTAAAACATCTTTTTAATTAACCGATTTTCAAACTTATCGCAATAAAGAGACGGATTTCACGGAGCACAGAATGATTTATTTTACTTTGTCCAGATGTGAAATTCACATTTGAGGTGAGAATAATCTTACAATAGATGGGCTTCACTCAGGACAACGCGGGAATGGGATTTTACTTAATTAAATGGGATTTTATTAATATCAAGTTAATTAACTGCTATGCCAACGACGACGTCGGCAAAGTTGGACATTTCGTATTTACAAAGCATTTATGGACACCGTGCCATAATATAACGTATTATATTAAACAATACATAATGACGTCAGCGTGGAGGTAGAAAGGATGCGAAAATGAATAGACATTGTCGGCGAAAAGCGGGGAGAAACGACGCGTAATGAGATCTGTGAATATAACGTCGACGTAAAAACGGCGTCAGCAGAGCGAAGGACTATTATACTGCCATTTATATCGGTATACCGCTTAATGTTCTCGGCTGCAGTACACCTTCGAAGGCAGTCTTCGAACAATGTTGAAGATCAAGCTTTCCGTGCTACATGTTAAAGAAAACAGCAATACGTCTAAGATAAAATTTATTGAAATGAAATTTATTACTGTGTATTCTATTCAGAATGTTGCGGTAACTTTAAGTAAACGGTCGCGAAACAGTTAGTAAAACAGCACGTCTACTATGTAAACGAAAATTTAATTAAGGTAAAAGATGAGCTAATTTTATATATACACTTAAGATTACATCAAAGGATACTTTTTTGCGTAATTGTATTATGTTTGCGTTACGGTTCGCAAGTTGGGTAATATTTAGAGGAGGATAGGAGAAGAGGGGTTTTAGAGGCATGCAGAAAGTTTGTTTCCTATTTGTCGGTTTCGGCTGCAATAGCCATTACTCTGAGCCAACAGTTTTAGGAACTATTCAAGCGTAAATATATCACTCGCGAGAATCCGGAGGTCATTGTTCAAACTCAAACCTGGGCTTTTTACCCAATTCGAATAATGCGTTTTTATCCGATTCCGTCCTACGGTAAAGTTTCGGTATCGGCTTTTTTTTGCATTGCTGAGCTTAAAATTTTTAACAACCGTGTACACGAATACGGATATACTCGCAACAGAGAGCTTTTGCATTTCATATCTCATATTTCGTATTTGGTATACCTAACAATCTCTTGACTTACATTGTGTTTCCACACGACTTTGTAGGCACCCGGATTCGCATGAACTTTACATTCAAAGTATACATCATCACCCTCCTCGATGTCATCTGGGTTCATATTCGAGCCGAGTTGCAGATGCAAAATTGGGACAACTGTAAGTAGAAAATGTCCGTGATTATTCCACGAGTCTTGCTCAATTTCCATAACAAGCACGTTTTCAAGATAAATTATCTTATCAATTATTAATAAAAATTAGTTTCAGTTATATTGTATCCCCTGCGCAATTTTGAAAGATTGAAACAATCGTTATTCGTTATTTATTCTATTGCAGTATTTGTAATTTACAGAAAACTTAATAAATATTGCAGAAGTAAAGCATAAATATAAGTAAAGACACAACTCGATATCTATACAAGCACTCATTTTAATTGCAGAGACTGAATAAAGCCAAATAAAAATGTTTGATATATATATATATATAATTGCATGGTAAAAATTTATAGTTGGGAACTTTTATTTTATTATAACTGTAGTGTTAGTAATAATAATTATATTTATGGTTCTATGGTATATATAAAAAAATATATTTACTGTTATTAACATTATTATTTTATTATATAGCAGTAATAAAAAACTATAAAAATAGAGCTCTTAACCATAATTATTTTACTATATGTATAATTGTAGTTCACAAACACACTTTTCTCTTAATGAAGAAAATAATCAAAGCAAACAGAGTCTGTAAACATTACAAGTATAAATTTATCTCAATTAAATACTTTCTTATCATTATTATTAGAGCATACGAAAGTATCTGTCTTCAATCTCAATATCCAGATTCGCAGAATGGAATTCGTTGCAAGAGTTATGACATAATCATCTTTTATGAGGCTCCGTCTCATTCGAAACGAAACGGACTTGTCTCACATCGAGCTTTCAAATTTGCGAGCGTGGAGATGTCGCGGCGGGCAAATAAATCGGGTCGCGCTGGTCAGCCACCGTTGCGCCGCGCCGGACGTTCCATTTTGGCCTCGTCGTTGACGTCTCGTTATTGTGATTACATTCGCGTTTGCGCGAACGTAATCTATATCGACGGTCTTGTTTCGGCCTGCCAGGCTTTTAACCCGTTTACCGTGTTCGATATACACACACGTACACAAACATGGACAACGTACGCGTGGTGCTACACGGTCACCCGGCCGTGCCGTTATGCACACGTGCACGCGTTGACGTATGCCGTGCACGCGGATTTTCCGATGTGTCGATTGTACAGAGAAGCAACACCCACACTATGGCTCGCTTATGAGTTTATGGTTTTGATAAATTACCGCCAACTTGTTTTTACGCGGTGATGCGCGCGTTTAATGCGCGACAATTCCTATTTAACTCTCGAAATGTTTGTATTCTCATTCTGTATTTACCCACTCTAATTATATCTTTCTTATAAAAGAAAAAGATTCGTAACATTTCGGAGCTAAGATCTATTGGACATTAAATTATAAATCTTTTATCCAAACATGTCAAACAATTCAGTGTTCTTTATGTTGTATCTGCAGATTTGGATTATTCTTATTAAAATATACTTAGTATTCATTTTTTGTTTCTTTAAATTAATTATGCCTTTTTTTTAATTAACATAAATTAAATGGGTTTTTCAGCGTCAGTAATTGTATTACAGATTTTGGTATCACCTCCGGAGGATTAAAGCGAAATTTCGAGGATAAAGAGAAAAGTTTAGTACGCGTATAATTTTATTCCTAACTTAGTATTCATCTTTATGATCATATAAAAATAAAAGTGAGAATTATTGTACACAATTATAATATATATATTATTTATTGTACGCCAAGGGATATTTTTTTATTCGCGTAGTAAGTATAAAATGGCGAAACGGCCAGTCGCGCGTTATTATCCTTTAATACAGATCGAATATTGTTGGTTCACTTGCATAATATTGATGATGATGTGTTAATGAATAATGATATCAGTGATAATAGTGCTGATTCTGCAGAGCATATCGTGTTGCCATTACTAGTATGTAAACTCGTGGTCTACCTCAGCCAACGGTTTGTGATCTGATATTATCCTCGTCTAATTTTTTATTTTATACGTGTACTAATATTATATACACAATAGATCGTAATTATTCCAATTATGCATATTGTAACATGCATATGTTGTCTTTGGAATAACAAAATATATTATTTATTATTTAGTTATTGTTGTGTATTAGAGACAACGTACAAGACAAGATATATCGTATAGATAATCTATATAGTCGATTAATATTATTTTCTTTATGATATTTCTAAGTGAAAATCGACAGAACATTTCTCAACCTCGTTGATCTCGTGTAACTTTATCTTGTACCTATTTATTGTGGGTCAGTATACTTACAAAAAACGTTTAATTTCCACGTGTCTTCTGCTACACCACGTTGGACTTTAGGATTTTCAGCTCTACATGTGATAACTTTATCATGATGTAATAGAGTAGGCTGAAACGTCAGGATGGAGCTCGTCATGTTACCATCCTGCGACACCTGCAACAGAATCACAATTTTCCTTTTATTATTATTAGCATAATTATTAACAATTTTATTTACATTATTAAGTATCAAAGAATCAATAGTAATTCAAGCTCAAATTAAATAACATTTTGTTATTTTTAATTTTTATTCAAAATGTAAATCAGTTCAATTGGTAGTTAGTTTTAAGTAAACAACGTTTATATTAAACATTATTATACATTTAGTATATATAACATTATTATACACTATATTATACATTTAGTAAATAAACTGAATTTAAGTCAAATTCACATTACATTTTCTTGAATTAAATTGTTTAACTCAATTGTTTTAGTTAAATTAATGACATATCGAATAGAAGCAGTAGTGATCTATATAGAAATGATTAAAAATAACTCATTGAGTTATATATAATTTGACTTTATAAATTTAATAGTGTATCATCGATTAATTCAGAACTAGAACGTTTGGTGACTTTAGAACATTTTCCTAATTTTAAATAATATAACGATTTAAACGTTTAATGTTTCACAAACCTATTTTTTACAATTTTGTTGATATAATGTTTGTTTTTCCTAATTATCGTATTATATTTATACAAAATTCAAAAGTGTCGTAATTTTTTATATAGTTCATTGTAAAAATTGTAAAGCTTCTTTTAAAACTAATTATAAAAATCTTTAGCGTGTCTCAAGAACTTATATGTTCTTTTAGCATAAAAAATATATAAAATGTTCGTATTATGGATTAAAAAGAAGAAATATTTAATAAATTTTTTGTACAGATATACCGCAAAAAAGATAGATATCTATAATTAATTAAACTTTATTCCGATTTTAGAGCGCTTGAAACGTTGCAATTTATATAGGAATTGGAAGATACAATTGCGCAATATTAAAAATTAAAAACTATTCAACTCAAGTGATTTTATTATTCAAAATCGGAATTATTGTGCGCAAATCTGAACCGCGAATCTGTTCATTTTAGAAATTTTAATATCCATTTTCTCAAAATCATTTAAATGTTAAATATGGATTTTTAAGCTAATATAGCAATTTAAATCTCTTAAGACAAAGTCAAATTAAAAATTGTTAATTTAATATAAATTTTTTAATCTCTCGGGTTTAATATCGGATTTATGAAAAATTATTCTCATAGTCGATACTAAAATCATAATTATGTATTACACATTTTAATGTGCCTTATATCGTATCCGTTAATTGCTTTTCCGATATTTTTTGCAGCACAACCTATTAAAGTGGGCATCGTACACAAGTACGAATAATTAAATCATGCATACTGTAATATTGGGTAATACTTAATATCAAAATACTATTCATTCGTTAATCGGAATAACAATAAATGAACAATCTACAGTACAACAGTTATATCCACTCATTGCCAGCTATTGCATTTTATTGAATATTTCGTACATTGTTACGAGAATTAATTCGCAGGCGCTTCATTAAAGTTTCGTTGCTAATTAGCGTCAAAGACAGGTATCGCATATGATAAATGCAGAAACATGATACGTGCGTTTTAACACGCCACGTAGAAAGAAATAATCGTATTGCGGTGCATTGAAATAAACTATTCTAAATACCTTTTTACAATTTCAATTATTAATTTTAAATTATGCATAGTTCTAATTTCGTTAAAAAGATAGCTTCGGTCTTCGGAAGGATAGTATACAGTTCTAGTAGGTATAATTATTCTCGTACTCGCGCGATGCAGCATGCGTTTGAGGTAAGGACTTATAAGCCAAGCGTTAATCCAGCGATAAGTCTTAATGACCGGACGAGTCAGTCCAAGAGGCGTTTATCACCCACCCTTTGCGGGTGGTGTAATAGGATTTGGCTTTCACGTGAGTATTTCACCCTTACCGCGAGCGTAACTTTAACGTGCACGAAACCGGCTACTGTATTTACGCAAATGTACGTGGGATAGGTGTCTCGTCAGAAAACATGTAATTATCAAACATGTATACACGATCACTCCTTTGATGCGCGACGTCGTTCTATTTACGTGTATAAGAATCCATTACATCTTGCAAAGCGTGATGTACTTAGCTACATTTATAATACTTAATAATATTTTAATAATGCCAATAATAATATTTTAATATTTGGAGAATTAATTAGAACGCTATTGTTATAGTATTGTTACCGATAAATTTTAGTATTGTATTAGAAAATAGGCCTCTTAATTAACGTAAAACATACATTTTTTTAACATTTTTAATGATAAAGTATTTATAATATAGATTTTTACAAACAATAACTTAATTATTAACTTAAAAAGAATAAGTATACTGTCAGTGTTGAACTGATACAGAGTATGTAGTCCAGTTGTGTGTGTTTTCTCATGATACTTAAAAAAATATATAATAACACATAAAATTGCTTACAAATTTAAATCACTTATCAAGCTTTTCGTTATAATACTAATACTATCACTATGAGATCCAAACTAGTATGGATAGAATTTTTGAAAGCTTGTTTCTGCTTATCCTAGCTTTTAGCATGGTAGATTAGACCTTCTAATGACCATTGAAAGCATAGCTTAGCGCTCTCTGACCTCGCTCACATATACATACGTAAAATTTACGATAGCGTTCTAAGATTAAATCAGGAATGAAAACAATACAAACATCTCTGGAGAATATAATAGTTTTCAAATTATATGTCATTCGAGATTAGATAATATTGTATAGAATTTATGCGCCTTGACATTTAATTACGCTTTTTACATTTATATAGATACCATCCAGACATCTTTTATCGATCAGTTATCAATTTTTGAAATTAATATTTATTTTCAATAATCAGCGCTGATTTGATGAGCACACATAAAATTTATATTTTAATCGGTAAATATTTATAAAATTTAATTTATCATTATCGTTTTTTCAATTTTACATTTCACGAAAGAAATAAAATTGTATGATTTTAACCAATTGAAAAACAAAAATATCGGTTTACCATGTTTTTTTGTGGCTTTTAACCGTTTTCAGTATTTTCCTAATTTATTGAAATTATGTAGTTTTACTTCTTTGAAGCGAAAATTGAAAAAGTAGTAACAAATTATATATTAATTAATATATAATTAATATATAATTGCTTCTTTGATCAAAGCAAAAATATATTTTATTTTAGAAATGAATTAAATTTCTTATAACAATTCTTTTTAGATAAAATAAACTATATAATAAACTATAAAAATTTTCACATTAAAAAAAAAGATGAATTATGCATGCAGCAGTTTGAATCCTTTCTTTTATATTACAAATATATTTATTATGTAGATATCAATTAAATTATAGCATATTTGTGGATTTAAGTTACAAATAATGATATCTTTTTGTTATATTTCCGAAACATTTTCAATTTCACGAAATTATTATTTAGTTTATGTGATGTTAAAAAATCCATAAAATGCAAAATGTTCGATAATATATATTTATTGAAATCCAATTAAAATGTAAAAAACAATTTGACAAATATTTATATTTTCACTACATTAAATATCACAGTAATGAATAAGACGTTCATTTTTTGCGACTTATGTGGTACATTATGAATGTACATGCAATCACTTTGCAACCAATCGCGTGATGGAATTTCAGTAAGTAAGATGATGATACGCCATTCGATATATCATCGTATTAAGCAATAAGTATCAAGAGACATCAAACACGATCCTTAGCAATTAGCAATTAGCAATTACCAGCTTGTAAGGTTAATTAATTCTCGCTAACGTATCGCAACCGATCTATTTTTCTCTCACTTGACTTATCTATTTGCAACAGAAATCGAAACGCTATGAATTGCTATGTATTGTTTCATTAGACGATTTACAGGTGATAATTATTTTTTCAATGGATTCGAATATTTTCCATGATAAATTTTTTCCAAATTTATGCGTAATTTACCCGTATTTTCGCGGATTAAAAGCGAAATAGCACTTGATCCGCCGGATCGAGTAATTCAAGTAACTGAAAAGCTCTGGTGTGTCAATCGTTTATTAATAATACGTGTAGTATTCCGCGGATTTATACTCGGGCAATACTGAATTTTAATTGTTCATTTTTTGACGGTTTATTGCGTCTTAATTAGCCATAAGTTTTATTAACTGTATCATATACTGTACCGTATGATATCAGAATGAAATTTTTCGATCATTAACTGAATATTGCGTATATAGAACGAATTAACTCTGAATTGAGTGGCGTCGCGCCATTAAATTAATTAGTAAGTTCAGTCCGTAATTAACTCCATATTTTAATATTTGTGAATCGCGCATAGTGTAAATTTGATGTTTATATACCGGGGATTTGTTGAAACATTTTGCTTGAGGAATGGGGTAAGCAGTATAATTAGATTAGTATAAAGATATTAAAATCTGAAAAAATGAGATCTGACATCACCATTTCAATTTAAACGTAAAAGGAAAGAAATATAAAATAAGATATTTGTAATGTTTTCGGTGATATCTATAATTTGAGCCTTTATTTTGTTGCATATAGAATATGCTTGAATAAAATCCCAACTTCGCAAAATAAAACTTTAAAAAAGAAATTTTGGAAAGTTAATACAATAGCTTTAATTATAATATATAAATATAAACTCTCAATTTATTCTTTCAAAAGAGTATTGATGATAATAAAAATAAGAAAGAATTAACAAAATATTAAAATTATTATAAAAATAAATATTATTTATCAACAATATTTTTTAATTTATTGTTTTTAATTTATTATTTTAATTTATTATTTTTTTGATAGATATAGAATGTTTATGTCAATTTTTTGGAGGGCTTTATGTTCATAACCAAGTTTAAAAAATAAGACCTTTGAAATTTTAGTTGTAAATAAAAATACATATATTGACATCTCATAGCTATGCAAATTCCTTTATTTTTAATTTTCAAATACTGATTTTGTCTCTGAAATACGAGTTTTATGGAAATAAAAATAAATTATTTATAAAATTATCGCAAAAAAGGACGAAGAAAATCCATTTTAAATTATTTTTAATATTTCTAACTTAAAAAAAAATTTTATTTAAATATTTTCCCTGTAAAAAAATCTCCGCGATTCATCATACTTTAAATTCCTCAAAATTCAAGAATTTTATTATTTTACAATATTTCACAATATTTTCACAATATTTACTATTTCACAATATTACTTAAATATAATGTACAACTTGTGTCGGATATATGTATATGTCAAGTTACATTTATTTCACAATATTACTTAAATATAATGTACAACTTGTGTCGGATATATGCATATATGTCAGGTTACATTTACGTTTATATTTGTCAGATCGTCCTACTAATCTTTCTTTAACATCGGTCGTTTTAATGGAATAATATGTATCGTTCTAAATTTAGTGAATGTATCAAGCATATGCAATATATGCACTTAGAATTTTACATTTTAGAATAAATAAGGAAAAAAATAACGGTTTCGTGCACGTAATAAAAATGTTGCCGGTTAACTGAATGGCCATCTCATATTATTAAAAATATTAAAATTTACGTTCTAGTTTTCTCGAAAGCCCGATTAAAATCATGCTAATACGTTTGAAAAAACACGCAACATTTCAGGCATTTTCCCCAGAACATAGGCTGTAATAAAAGCGCAGCACAAAAGCGCGTTTAAAAAAAAAGAAAAGAGCATCAATACACCTATCTCAAATTTATAACATGCAACTAAATCCATACACGGCGTACTTGCAGTTTTGCAATTCCTAGTACGTTCTAGTCGATATCTTCCGTCAGAAGATACGACACTCTCGACGAGCGACGATAACGCATTGAGGCAGATTGTTCCGGCGAAAGGATCGAAACTTTTGAACCGCATTGTACGTACGTGAAGTCCAGAACGAAATTGGCTCGAAATTCGCGCGGCGGTCATAAATCGGCGAAGTCGAATCACCCACTGCCAACTGTACTGTCCACAATCCACCCTCTCTTCCATCCTCGCTGCAACCTCCCTCTCTACATCTCGCTCTTGCCTCTCTTGCCTCACCCCTCTGTTCTCGTTCTCTCTCTCTCTCTCTCTCTCTCTCTCTCTCTCTCTTTCTCCTCTTTTCTCTCTTCTCTTTCTCTCTCTGTCTTTCTCTCTTTCCCTGCGTTCGCTGTGTTCCTCGATATGTCTACCGGTACCGAACTTCATTCGACACCGCGATATTATGACGTATAACGCGAGATAGCGCGAACGTGTCAGAACTGGATACCGCCTACCCGGCACCAGCCAACAACGTGATCGTTATTTTGCGGCGGAAAATATCAGCTCTTTGGATCTCCGCCACTAGCGGATCATCGTCGATCATGGCCGGTCGCGCGACACCGATCGAATCGGCGAATCGTTATTGCAAAATCCACGTGTATGAGCCGCAGCGTAACTGGAGCTCTCGTATACCCGCACTCATTTTTCATTCGGAAGGTTTTACTGCGTCTCGATTATGCATGAAATAACTAGCGAGAGAATGACGTTACGTGAAATTTCTGCGCGTAGAAATCGTGTATCTCTTTAGTGTTTTTTCATAATTTATTACAGATCTCAACAATCGGACAATTTGCACTTTTCATTATGGCTTTAAAATCGAGCAAATTATCTTGGAATTCAATAAGGATACAAAAACTGTTGTTTGTCAATGTAGAGCAATGTTCAAATAGTACGTAAAAATCGATGTGAATTTTTACAAAGAATCATGGATAAGACAATGACAGAGGAGAACAATTGAAGTAGATACAGTTAACTTTCTAGTGCTTGTTTCATTCGACGAATTGCATTCTAGAATGATTTTCTGACAAAAGCGTTCAATATACAATGATAAATCGACACTTTAGAGTTCAATTACGATGGCAATTTCATCATCGTGCGCGAAATGACCCAGGCAAAAGGTGATGCTTTTAACTTAATTGTATATTTTAATAATAAATTAAAATTTTATTCTGATACGAAATATTTACGAGATAATTCAAAAGTAATTATATTTAAGTAAGTTTTAATTTTTATTTTATAAATAATTTTGTGTACAATGTTATAAACAATTTAAAAATAATAATTGAAATTTGTTTATTCTTTTAATAGAAGCCCAAAGTTGATTAAATCAAGTAAAAACATTTTTCTAAATTTTTAATGAAATGATTAATTTAAAGTTATAGGAATAATGTGATTAATGTAAAATCTGAGAGTATTTTACGTAGTAACGTGCTGAAAATTCAATCGTGAAAAGATTAGAAGAGCAATAAAATAATAAACCAATAGGAAAATATGATCGTGCGTTCGTGTTGCTCTATTATGACTACTATGCATATATCTCTCCATTCAGATCTGTCATAGAACTATTGACAAGTCGTCAGATGATGGATAGTATCCATTGCTTCGTAGTTACATATGTATTATAACTATACTGTCTATATTAGATAACTTCGTCCTGCTCTTAAGTCAAAGATTGTTTAACGTCCATTGCACCGTTTCGAATTCGCATTCATCATCGTTCGACTTGTGTAATTAATTGAAGTGAAAATAAAGCAAAAAATGGTGATCACGAATTATTTGATTGCATATATTAAAAAATATAAAAAAGTATATTATATTTATAAAATAATTTCTGTAATATAAACATTATCAAGACATATTGCAATTAAATTGGCGAAAGCTAAAAGATGTTTTGAACATATCTCCAATATGCATATTTTAGCACCGTACTAT
>Ga0157364_1002764_pt1 | contig 16659 bp, 6 predicted proteins | sample AttsexASBM2_FD_111476 | JGI IMG/M metagenome (GOLD analysis project Ga0157364, IMG submission 111476) | Fungus gardens microbial communities from leaf cutter ant in Ribeirão Preto, State of São Paulo, Brazil - Atta sexdens ASBM2 | ecosystem: Host-associated > Fungi > Mycelium > Unclassified ... | reverse complement strand
TTGTCACTTCTCCCCAACCCTGGTTCTAAAAATAGAAAATAGATCGAAGATGAAAATGAAAATGAAAAGAAAAGAAAAGAAAAGAAGAAAAAAAGGAGAAATAAAAATTAAGTCCATCTTCAGTGATCTTGACAATTATATATATAGCTTACTTTTAGAGAAATCTTTGAAGAATAGAATAGAGTTTTCCAAAGGTGATAGCTACCCTAAGTACTTAGAAGTATATTCTAATTAAGCAGAACATCAGATAGAATATTTGATAATCTAACTACAGAATAATAGAACTGTATAGTTAAGAACCTTGTATTATGACTTAAGTCTTTGAGTAAAGATAAAAGACTACTTTTGTATTGAGTAATACAAAAGAACTCAATAGAGTTCTAAGTACAAACTAGTCTACCTTATATACTACAGACTATACTCTGTGTGCATACTATAACTAACCTACTCTAAAGTATATATACTTTCCATAAAACCAACATATTATTACTATGCTATATAATATCATTTGTTCCAGAACCTTCTATAACCTTTTCTATATTATATAATCATTTGACTGTGACTGTGACAACACTGTGATTTGTGTGACTATCATACTTTTGTCTAAGTTCAAAATAAATAAAGAAAAGGAGAAATAGAATAAAATTAAGTCTATTATTTACAACTCTGACACCTTGATAAAATGTTGCCAGATAAGAGAGAGCTCACTGATTAGTGGCTATAGAAGGTAGATTATAGCTATGAAAGAGTATTATAACTTAGATCTCAGAGATAAGATAAAAGCATACTTTTGTATTAAGTAATATAAGAGAACTCAATAGAGTTCCAAGTATAATGTATCTATCTATCTTTATATATGTTAGACTAATAGTCTATACTACATGAACTTTAACATACTCTAAAGACTATGTATATACTATTGACATATAATATAACATTATTCTCTAGAACTTTTTATATTCTTCTATTGTATTATGTGACTGTGACATGTGACATGTCTTTATCATACTTTGTAACTTGTATGACCATCATGCATGATATTATATTATATTTTTTATCTAAGTTCTAGAAAGTAGCAAAGCTATTAGTTATGTTAAAGAACATTACTAAAGATTCAAAAAGTTTATGATTCATGTGAAAAGCAGCCTTTTACTCATCATTGGGCTTAATATGAATATTGTTGAATCTCTAGTGAATATCTAGCTTAGTGAAGTAGTAGGCTTTATCGAGCCAGTTTAGAGATTAGAGAGAGTAGGTACTTGTTCTTAATAGTTATTATATTAAGTATGTAGTCTTGTACCAACCTAAGTGAGCTGTTCTTTTTCTTGATAAAGAAAACTGGTATAGCTATGGAAGACTTAAAAGATTTTATCTAACTAGTATAGATATTCTTGGCAATGAACATATTTAACTCTATTTGCTTTAAAGAGGATAGAGGTATATCTTGGATATCTTAGGCTTGGCTTCTAAAACTAGTTTGATAGCATGATCTAAGAGGATATCAAAGTTCTTTTTAACAAATACTGATTTAAACTACTAGACATATAGAGAATAGCAAGAGCACTATCCTTAATATAGTTACAATATAAGACTTTCAAGAGATGTTGAGAGGGAGTAGTTGCCACTCAGAGGTCAAGAGATAAGGGTTCTGGATACTACTGAGTTATATAGAAGTGGTTATCCAACTTTTTCTGATATTTGGTAAGAATTTGTAGAGTTTGAGGTATATCCTCCCAGTTATTTACTAAGATGGAGAAGAGATTAGACTTATATATATTGAGGATGTGTTCTCAGTGTTTTTTAGCCTTTTGAATTCTGAACAGCCAGTATAACATATGAAACACCATATTATAACTACTACTACTTTTTGCTAGTTTACCTCAGAGTTATAATTCCTCAGCTATATGAAACTGACAATAAGATCTTGCTTTTTTAGGCTTGAGACTGTGAGCCAAGCCTACTCAGAGTAGGACTGTTATAGCAACTAGGTAAAGACTACAGTAATGTAGTAGAGATTATGACTCTAAGAAGATTCTAAGTATATATTGTTTGGATAAATAAGTATACAACTCACCTCTAGAAAAATCCTAAGAGAACAGAATGAAGTTTACTAGAGGTGACAGCTACTCAAAGTATCAAAAAGTCTATTCTAATCAAGTGGAACATTCTGTGAAACATTTGGTTACTTAGCTACAGAATAATAATACTGTATAGTCAGATACCTTAATAGAACATTTTCAGATGGCAAAAGCTTATTGGTTGGTGGCTGTTAGAGGTGTGTTGAGGGCTATGAGAGAGTGTGCAAGAGTCTGATGATGTTGTTACAAGAATATTAATATATAACTTGGAAGACAAGTTAATTACAGGAATGATCTAAGCTTCAGCAGATGCTACTATTTTCAATTTAGATGAAACAAGGGATCTTCTCACAGAAACTGGTAATGTAGAACTATATCTACTATTTTGGATATCTGTTCATTCTTATTGGGGGTGCCATTAAAATTGTAAACTAATACAGATTTTGAGAGCCTATGAATCTTTATATAGTGTTTTTTTTACAAAGCTTTGATTAATGAAGATTTCCATAGCTCTATAGTTTACTAGTACTTAAAAGTATTGATCATGGGCTTCAAATGTAACTTCTCTTACTGTGAATATCTGGTGGGAGCTGAGGAGTTGAATGGAGATAAACCAACAAGTATATCTGATGGGTTATTGTCTTCAGAGTTATCTTAAGTATAGGAAACCTATTTACTAGTAGTCAGAATATACAAATTGCCAACTGCTCTACACAAAATTCTTGTTTATAGTGCTATCAAAATCATTCTGGTCTATAAGCTCTAATTCCTGTATAATCTCTATATTTTTTAATGTATGTAAGTCTTCTATCAATTTCTCCTATTTGTACAACATTACTAAGCATTCATGTACTACATGGTTCAGATCTCCACAGAGATAACATTCTTTGACTGGAGTAAAGAGTTTTTAGATAGTGATTATATCCATAAAGATGTTTGCAGAAAGCACTAGCAGTAGCTATTATAGAGGTAATGATGAGATAGGAAGTAGTTGATTAGAAATGGAGATAACTAGGAAATTTCACAGTGTTTGGAGGTTGAAGAGAGTAGTAGGAGTGATATACTAGATTGATTGAAAGGCTTTATCTGCTTGTTTTGTCTGATCAATTTTGTATACAGCTTTGAATCATACACTAGAGTCTGTGTTTTTGGGTTTTCTAACTGGAAAGTTATGATCTGGTTCTAGATTACTACTCAAAGTCCACAGTAGAATTTGACAACTATAATATGTGGGTTAGTGTAGCTAGCTTCTGAGATTAAGATCTGAAACTCATTTAGATAATTCTCCACTGCACAGTCTTCTTAATAGTAGGTTATTTCTTCTAACTTGTTGATGGCTTCTGCAATGGCATTAATAAGAAAGAAGTGAATATAGAAAAGCTCTTCCAACTCTGGCTATGTAGTGATAGGAAAGACATCAGTACTAAACTCTTCTCTGAAAAAGCCTTCTGACCATTTTGTAGCTCAACTGCTTCTGAAGAAGGAGAGGGCCCAGAAAATCTTGTCTTGATTGCAAGTGAACTGCTTGGTAGATAGGCAGATGTATAGAAAGCAAGAGCTTAAGAAGGCTCATTTGGTTTGTTGATTACTACTAAAGTTTAGAGATAGAAGAATGTAGGGTTGAGAGTGATAAGAGCAATTTCTAGGTATGAGAGTATCAGTTGGTGAAGAGAGTCTTGTTATAGAGAAAAAGATATACTTATAGAGATAGAGACAGGATTGGATATAAGAGAGTGCAGATCTTAAAGTTGGTTTATGAGACTAGCTAGAATGTTGCTAGTATTATGTTTGAAGGCCTGCTGGCACTTGGCTACTTCCCTTAGATAGTGCTGAAGAAGTCCCAGAGCTTTTTCAGTGTTAATAGAGGTCATGGGTGGTTGCTAGAAGTAGACATTGGTTAGGAGATAAAAAGATATGTGAGATTAAGATATAAAGGTAAACAGTCCTAGACTGCCAGACTAATTGATGTGTTGAAGTCCTAGAGGGAAGAATTTTATTCTTTGGTTAAAGCAACTGGGTAAAGTTCACAATATTCCAGTGGATTTTGCAACTCTAGGGAAATTCCAAGTTACATTGTTCAAATAGCTAAATACATAACTTATCTCTAGAGGAATTCTCAAAGAACAAAATGGAGGTTGATGGAGACAACAGCTACTCTAAGTATCTAAGAATATATTCTAATTAGGCAGAATATCAGGCAGAATATTCAGTAATCTAGCTACAAAATGATAATACCAAATAGTGAAGGCTTATTGGTTAGTACTGAAAGAGGCAAGTTAATGTTCACAAGAGGATGTGGAGGTCTACAATAGTGCTATGGAGGTTGAAAGAGTCTAGTAGTGTTATAATAGCAGTATGAGGATTAAGAGATAAGAGGACTATAATATTAACTTAGGCTTTAACAGTACTAAAGACTTGATTTTAGACAAAGTAAAGGGTCTTCTTACACTTTGGTCCCAAACCAATGAACTCTTATTGTCCAGTAATATTGGAAGTCTCTCTATTTAAGTTTCTGACTACCTAGTTTTAAAATTCTATAACTAGGTGTCATATGCAAGTCCACCTGTCTGGAAACTACATCCCCATGGTGAAGTTACCTCCAAAACATACAAGCCCGCCTTCCACAGCAGCCACCTTTCTCACAACACGTCTTATGGTGGTGCTGCAACTATCCAGGTATTCTGTCTTCCACAGTGGAAATACTCCTATTCAACTTGGTCTTTCATGATGGAGTTACTCCTGTCAGTGTCTCAACACTGAAACCCTAAGCATCTCCTATACTATTCATTTGTATATAAGACTAGTAGTTACACTGTAATTCGCTAGTCTGATAATTGACGAAGATAATCTCTTATTAAACTCAATCTCTAGTATTCAATGGCAACACACCAATCAGTACTCATTTCCATCTCAGACTTCTTCCTATCATCTGAAGTTGCAACCATGTGGCAGACAGACAGTGCAGCACATAAGCTGAAGCCAAGGTCATTCCACAAGTCCACCCACCTCCAAGTCATTTCTATGGACTTCCACCCCAGTATGATCTGCGCCTGATACTAGGTCATTAAATATTCCATCTAATATTCCATTTGATAGGAATGGATCTTGTGAGTATTTAGGATAGTGCTCATCTCTAGGGAACTCCATCCTGTTCTCTTAAGATTTCCTGAAGATAAGTTATATACTTGGTAGATTAGTACAATATATACTTAGAATTCTCTGAAGATCATAAACTTTATATAATTTCATAGACTTTGCATAGTTGTCCTAACAGACATGTACATTCTTCTTTAGGAAAATTTGATGTTGATATTCATCTATAGGTATATGATTTATGATAAGTCTAGTAATTTTTATATATAGGAAATTAGAATATCTATGCTTTATCTAAGCTTTTTCTTTGGAATATGAAGGAATAATCAGGTTATTGTTTGTATCATTGAGCTTCAAGAAATTCCTTTCTTTAGAATCTGATGGTTGAAAGTATATCTACTACTATTATATCAGGTCATTGTATTTCTCTTTTCTACTAAAGGTTTCAGAACATTTTGCCAAGTAATATTGGCTGGATGGGAGACTTTGTTTCTCTATCAACTGTATAATAAGATGCCCACTTGTCTAAGCTAGGACAGTCTCAAGTTTTGATATGATTTTCTGAGTCTTATGCAAAGAAGCTCTTAGGATCTTTGTATAGAGCTATTGAGTAAAGCTAATATAGATAACAAGAGGAGCCAAATGTCATTTTCACAGTATGAATAGTATTGGTATAAATAATTATTTAGTCAATATCAAGATTTTGAATAGCTTGAGATAGATTACTTCTAATAGTAGATATTTCAGCCTCTGTTTATGTAATCTTTATAGTTATGGAATTATACATGCAAGATAGAGATAGCAATACTATTTTTGATACTAGTATTTATGATAGACCAATAAGTTTGTCAATGTGTAGTTGAAATAGAATAAGGCTTATTATAATTTTGACTTGAATTTTTCTGATAACACATATAAAAGACTTCTATAATCCAAAAAGTTACTTTGTATTACATTTTCTTTAGTTTTGACAAGAAATAGTACTTTGAAGTATCTTTTGGAGTATTTTGTTACATACTGATCTGACCATATCTACTTTTTCTCATGGATAATATACTTCCTCTAATCTATGTCTCTCAAACTTATCTTATTATAGTAATCAACACTATAATGTTCAAGATATACATACAAACTTAAGTAGGACTAACTTAGTTCTGTTACTCTCAGAAAACTTGACAGAGTCTCTAATATAATGTATATATATACTATTTAACAATTGTCTGCACTTTATAATATATAGCCTATCTTAAAGTATATACAGTATTCTTATGAGAATAATATACTCTTTCCCTTATCCACACTTCCTGACCTCTTCCAGTACAGATTATATCTTTTTATTTTCTCTCAGATATCCTCACTAAACCTTGCTAACTCCATAGATTTCCATTCCTGACATTTAAGAACTACTAGTAAACCAGGATAACTTACTTAACAGTCTTCATTCTACATAACTATTCTAGATAACATATCTGGTATATAATCCAATAGTTTACATTATATTAGCTCATCCTGAAAATCAACTAAAACTAACACTCTATTCTAGTATTGGTAACAATATATATACCTTACTACTCTTTGATAGTTCTAACCCACTAAGTGTTATGATCTTAAGTCCTTAGGGTTAGACAAAAGAACAACTCTTGTATTAAGTAACACAAGAGAACTGATAGAGATTCCTTTACAAACTAATCTACCTTATATACTACTACCAATGGTCCATGCTCACTACTGTGCACCCTACCCTAAACAACTATGTGTAGAACATGAGGCCAACATGTGTTGTCCATATTGTATGATGTCACTTATTCTAGAATCTTCTATCAAGCTCTCCTACATCTCGTGATCCGTCTTGTGACTATGCCATCAGATTGTGACAGCATGACTGATCAACCCTAACCCTAGTTATTCTAAAAATAGAAAATAGAAAAATAAATTGAAAAGAAAATCAATACTGAAAATGAAAATAAAATAAATCAAGTCTACTTTCTTCAATCTTGACACTAAGATCTCCAAGTTCACATCTAAAATATGTGACTAGTAGAGGTGCAGTACATAAGCTGAAGCCAAAGATCATTCTAACCTATTTTTTACATTCTCAGATAACATACTAACTAATATATTTGGTGTCATAAACTTCATTCAGATTGTATCTCTACAACTAGTGGACTGATTTTTACAAATTAAGTTATGCTGGAAAGCTCCAAATGTGGGATGTACAAAAGTAACAACAAATAACTGAGATATCAGGTTATTAGTAACTATAAAAGCTTTATTTGCTAATATCTCATGAAAAGCTAGACAGATTCACACAATTGAACTTGCATTGGAAAGTGCTCACTAAGCCATTTCCAATAATGTATAGTATACCTTATAGCAATAAGTATTTATAGAGATACAAGCATATCAATATAGTGATATAATTACTTTCTGAAATTAGCCTGACAGCTGCTATGACAGATGACAGCTCCCATTAGATATAATTTTTGATCATATGATGAAAATAGCTTGCATATGAACTACTACTATTTTGTATATATATCACTATATTTAAAGATTAGATCTCAAACTTAACAATATCAATTATTCTTATTGATACTACTTATTACCTATTATCACTATCTTCTTATACTAAACCTCTGAACCACTATTAAGTTATCTAAGTTTAAGTATCATAACTAGTGAGTAACTCATTTTGTGATATTTAGACTTCCAAGATATCTTACCAGATCTCAGATAACAAGGTGTGAGCTATGTCTAACAATTACAAATAATAGACTTGACTTTATTTTGTTTATTTTGTTTTTATTTTCCTTTTTGTTTTTATTTTTATTATTTTAGACTTAGATAAATAAGTGTGATGTAATGTTAAGAAAGTTATAAAAGATTTCAGAATAGATAATGTTATATAGCATTACTACAGCATGTTGGTCTTATGGAAAGTATATATATTTTAGAGTAGATTAGTTATAGTATGTATAAATTACAGTCTATAGTATATGAGATAGACTAGTTTGTAATGGGAACTCTATTAAGTTTTCTTATATTACTTAATACAAGAGAGTGTTTTTATCTTAATTTGAGACTCAAAGTCATAATATATATTCTAATATTATTATTTTAGTTTCCTTTACTATATTTTATTGTAAATTACATAGAATATCATATATAACACTGTTATATTCATGTTATTTTCTCATTACTAACTAAAACTAAAATAAAAATGAAATAAAAACAAAAGAAATGAAATATTTAAAAATAAAGTAAAATTCAAATTGTTATAATTCTAAGCTTGGCTTAGATTACAACTTAGACAAAGACTTGAGAAAGTAGTAAGAAAATGATCAATTGGTAAAACATAGATACAAAATGGTATCTATTACTATATATATCTATAGACTATAAAGAACATATATAATATTTATAAGAAAAAAATAAAGAAAACATAATGAGATCTCTACTAGCATTAACTGATAAAATATAAGGATTGAGCAAGATACAGTGGATTATAGTAACTATGAGTTAAAGATAAAATAAAATTTACTATGTGTTTAGAACATGTCAACTATAAAACAAATATTTATAGAACATGAGATAAAGATTATAGTAATTATAACACAAATAAAGTTTAGAGATCTAATAATATATTATAGTAAAGTAGTTTTATAGAACTTTTTTTCATATTCAAGAATATTTTGAACTCAGAGTAATTGTTATAGCTACTACCTATTAGAGTATTATGGCTAAGTCCTTGAGTAAAAACAAAAAATAACTCTTATATTAAGTAACATAAGAGAATTCAATAGAGTTCCAAGTACAAACTATTCTACCTTATATAATATAGACTATGGTCTATGCACATACTATAACTAACCTATTCAAAGTCTATATACACTCTATAAGGCTAATATGCCATTGTCATACTGTATAATATCATTTATTCTAGAATCTTTTACTGTGTTACATAATTATTGTGATTTGTGACTATAACATATGTGATGGTTGTCACATATACATTATGCTTTGTAACTTGTGTAATCATCATACATGATGTCACATTATACTTCTTATCTAAGTCTAAAATAAAAAAAAGTAAAAGTGAAAACAAAAATAAAATAAAACAAAAAACAAAAATAAAGAAGAAAGAAAATAAAAACCCAAGTCTACTGTTTACAACTCTGATATAGAGAATACTAGCTGTATATAAGTCTAGATCAACTTTACAAAGGCTTAGTTACACTTTTAGATTAGTCATTTTCTAGACTAGTCTCTGATAGACTGGTAAATTTTTTTAGTTAACAATTTATTATATAGTACTCAATTATAGTCCATAATAGACCATCTACAAGACATTGCTTCTTTCTTTTATACCACTATCTTATATGGTAGTATTTAACAAAGAATTAGTAAATACACTGTTTTCTTTTGACATTTCAATTCAGCAATTCACAACAATATGAATGTGGACATGGACATAGATATATTAAGAAGCTTGTCTAGCAAATCAAGCACTAATAGCTCTAAGAAGTCATTGGTACACTCTGGTATTTCTTCTATTCCATATATAAAAAGAATAAAAGCTCTTAAAAACAGCCCCACTTAGACTGAACAAGTTGAAAAAAGACTATCACAGAAAATTACTAAACAAAAAGAAGAATAAGTCCAAGCTCAGAATCAATATGATAACAAAAGAGTTCTCTTATAGACAAGTTTTAGTGCCTATAAGCCTAGAAAATTCAAAGAAATTCATAATATTATCAGAGCAACATGTTACTAATATCAACAGGGCCTTAAAAATATAAAGTTAGACATTCTGGCAAATTATATCAGAGATGACAATGGAGGTTTTACTATTGTTACTAACAAAGTCACTTTAACTCTAGATCTCAATACTATTAAAGTACATTGAGAATACTAATATTGTTAAATCTGATAAAGTCAAGACAGCTAGGCCACTGCAATCCAAGTCATATTTCAAATAGTCAACTTACATTTTCAATGAGATAGTACTCACATCAAACTAAGAATTATCAAAGTATTTTCCAAGTTAGATTTGGTAGTTATTTGAATTAATATATAAGATGCTTAAAGTGGTTTCAAGGCTAAATCTCTAATCAACAGATGTTTCAATATAGAAAGTCATATTGCTACTATTCAAGATACTAACATAAACCTAAATGTGTTCTAATATAAGAATTGTTGAAAATAGAGACATATAAAATTTTCTTGCTATGCACATAAAGTAAAATACATCAAATATAATGGACCATATAAGGTTAAACACTACTATCACATGGTATAATGCTGTAAAGCCAACTTTAAACTGAACCTGTCAAGATTAGAAACAAAGTAAGGTAAACTGTGTTCTCATACTTTCAAATATGTTAATTGTAAGGGTAATCATCAAGCTGATAGCAATATATTTTCTTTCTGGAAGTATAAATTCAACAAAGAATAGTATACAAAAAAGTATCAAGAGCTTTGTGAAAATAGAAGCAAGTCAATCTGCTTAGTTGTGGACAAAGCTAGGTCATAATTTTAAAAAATCTCAAGCTTTTTTCATAGAATGTTTACAAGAACAAGCTACTTACTAATATAATTCTAGAAAACAAAAAAGAGTTTGATATCATCTTTATTCAAAACCTTTATGTTCTTATATATATTCTATTCCAAGTTTGATTTTGGAAGAAAGAGAAAAAATAGTAGGTACTTCTAGTCATCTGTTATGGGTAATCTTTTCAAGATCATCAATGACAATGATTGTTCAAGAGTTATTACATACATTAATGTTCAACTCACTCAACTTTGATTTTCTCTCTATAAAGACATTTTAAATTATAAAGACATTAATCTCATTTCTTTTTTTAATAACAGTGTTATTTTATTCATGATTAATATTTATTCAAATGAACATTAATTAGCTTTAAAGTATCTGAAGAATAATATTCTCACTATCTAGCTTCTAGTGACATACTATTAGAAGTTACTGATTCTTTTGATTTGAAACTTTTGTTGCCTATCAATCAAATCTCCACCTGATATACTAACAACCAAATAATGCTAATTCAGTGATTGATTTCATGTTTCTTTGAACAGATTCAAATGAAATTGATAATTATATTATCCTACTGGAATCAAGAAGTCCATTGGATTATGTTTCCTTAATGACTAACATATCTATTGACAAAGAGTATATTCAAGAAAAAAGATGAATAATCATATGAAATAGTAAAAAAGAAGAAAAATTTGTTACTAAACTCACAATTGCTATTAGCAGTATTGATACTTCAAAAATACCTAACATAGAATTTCTTGAAGCAATTCATCTACTCCAGGGCCAGATCATGTATCATGAAAACATCTTAAAGTCATTGTGAAAAATGATAGGTATTTACTTAGTTTTGTCAATATTATGTAACATATGTATCAATCTCAGTTACTGTCTACTGTATTTCAAGAATTTCTTGTAAATCATCATTCCTAAACATAACAAATTGATATATGACTCTCCCAAGATGTTCTTAAGAGAATTATTAGCGAAAGACTTCAAGAGCAATGTATTACTTTGAATTTCATTCATCCTAATTAATTAGATAGACTTAAACAATACTCTACTACTGATGCAAGTGTTTTTTTGACATATCTTATTTAATTGGGATAAGTTAAAGGCCTTCAAATAAGTACCTTAGTCTTTGACATTGCTTAGTTTTTTCCATCTCAATTATTATCTTCTATTAATTCTAGACAAAGCTGGTTTTGATTTAAGAATTTCACTTTTCATTTCTAACTATTTAATAAATAGAAAAATCCAATATCTGTGGAAAAATTTTGTTTCTCCATTCTTTGATATAAATGTAAATGTAGAACAAGGCTTTGGTTTTTATATTTTACTTGTTTTTCACATTTTCAAAAAAAGTTAAAAATCTTTCTTTAGAAATTCCTATTTCATTTCTTTCATTCAAAGACAATGGACTTTTCATTTCCTAGGAGAAAACCTTTGAAAATCAAATGCTTTACTTTTTTACAGCTATAATATTATTACCTCTCTCTTTAACCAGTTTGGTCTTACTATCAAATACTGAAAATCAGAATTTTTCTACTTTTCAAGGTTGCATAGAAATTTTGATCCTTCTTTCCTAAACCTCAGTATATTAGGAGGTCTAATTCTACAACAGAAGAACTCCTGGAAATATCTAGGTTTCATTTTTGATAGAAAGTTAACTTTTCATCAACATATTTGTATATTCCAACAAAGCCCTTTGTAAAAGGCATGAAAATGTTAGGAAATTCTACAAGAGGATTGCTTCCTCATCATAAATGGCTACTTTATAGAATCTGTGTTCTACCCATCACACTCTATGATTTTCCTCTTTGGTACTTCAAGAATGCTTCATTATCTTACCTACTCAAAGAACTTGGAAAAATACAATGGAGAGTGGCCATATGGATTATGAAAGCTTTTTATATATCACCTATCTTAGAAATTGAAGCTATTGCAAGTTTTATTTCCATTCACTCACACTTGTAGAAAATTAGCAGTAGACATCAACTCAGAACTGTATCTTTACTATCAAATCATACAATCAATTTGTTTTTGGAAAGTAGGCATTTAAAGAAATCATCACCTCATTGCCTTTCTTTGGAGAAAATTTCTTTTGATTCCTTTCATAAAGAACTTTCATCTGGCTTTAGAATAGTTGATAATTTTCCTGATTGTTTTTCTTTTCATCTAGTAAACTACAAGAATAAAGAAAGTAGAGAAGCTCATCTTCAGAAACTAACATCACTTCTTCAATTTCACATGTCTACTCAAACTTGGACTCTATTATTAAAACTGTTCATCATACTATTAATGTTATATTAACAGAGGCTGAACTATTTGTTATTAGATATGGAATTAATCAAGCTATCCAAATTCCTGATACATCTCACATCATAGTCATTACTAATGCTATCCATTCTATAAGATGAATTTTTAATTCTTTGATACATCTATACCAATTACAATTGATCACTATAGCTTAAGACTTCAAGGTATTCTTTAACAAAAATGCTTGGAACTCTATCAATTTTTGGGATTGTCTGAGCAATTCTAAATGGACCCATCATATATTTGTCAATAAAGAAACAAAACAGTTCAACCTGACTCCTATCCTCTCCTATAAATCATTATGGGATTTTAGTATGAATATAGAAGATTTTCTTCTTTTATGAAGGTATATCTATATCTTAATAGTAGTTGTTTTTCTGTTATTATCTCTTTATAGTTTACTTTTTACTTTATTTTATTTTATTTTCTATTTTCTCTTTAGTCCTTATGTAAGTAGTTATATTTATAGCTACTATAGTCTGCCACTACACTTTGTGTAATAAACTGTAGATTTAAAAAAATAAAAAATAGATTATCTATAATAAGTAGCCTACAATTTTTGTCTTAAGATACAAAAATCTCTCTTATAAACAGAAAGAAATACCATTAAAGTTAATGGAAATTGAAGAAAAATTCAAATAAAGGTTACTTACAACCAATCTATTGATCATATATCTGTCATAATACATTTAGACTCTTATATTTGATTTTGATTTTCTTTTATTTATTTTATTTTATTTGATTTTTCTTCTTTTCTTTTTTATTTATTTCTTAAACAATTAGAGGCATATGACTATAGTCACATGTCACATAATATAATATTATAGGCCTAAAACATTGTGAAAAGGACTAGAAGAAATGATGTTAAGATATATATCTATAATATGTTTACCTTATGGCTAATATATAATTTTATTTTTGTTTTCTTTTTTATTTAGAGTTAGGATTTAAAGTGATATCACAGGAACAACTGTCACAAACAGTCATACTATATGTAATATATGTCACATGAAACTGTCACTGTCACATGGTCATGATAGAAGGACATGGAAAGTTCTAGTATAATATCATATCATATAGCATATTTAACATATGTTGATCTTAAGACAAATATATGGTTGTTTAGGGTAAGCTAAAGTAGTAGAGCACAGACCATGAGCCAATAGTATACAAGATAAACAGTCTTGTACAGAGTTCTCTATTAAGTTCTCTTGTGTTAAAACTCTAATGCAAGGATTTTGTCTTATTATTCCATGCTAAGAACTCTGAGTTATAACAGGTTAATTATTATTAGCATGAACTATTAGTATTGACTTCATTGTAGAACTCCTTGAGTCTATAAGGTTTGATGTAGTAATGACAGTAAGAAACTCAGTCTTTTAGAAAGCTTACTTTGTTTCTACTCATACTACAGTCACTATGGAGGACATTGCAAGACTTTTTTTACACCATGTCTACAAGCTCTATAGTCTCCCCAATTATGTAGTCTCAGGTCAAGAGCTGTAGTTCATTGCACTCTTTACTAAAGAGCTATACTATCTACTTGAAGTTAAAATTGTTTTATTTATGGCCTAGTACTCTTAGACAGATAGACAAATAGAATGAGTAAATTAGGAACTCAAACAGTATCTATGAATAATTAAAGATGAGGGACTTGGTTTATTATATTTTTCTTTCTCATTTTCATTTTCATTGATCTTCTTTATTTTGGACTTAGAAAAAGAAGTATGATATCATCATAGAGAACTAAGGCTATTGCTAGTCTTATCCTCATTTATTTTCATTTTGACAAGATTAGTAGTCAATATCATTTTAGAATGTCATCTCTTCTTAGATAACATGCTATTAATTCCCTTCTAAAATTAAGAGTTCTATAGTGAACACTAATAATTGTTTGAATAAAGTTTTTTCTTCTTTTGGTAGTTTAAATAAGAAACTTTCTCTAATCATTTCTCTTTTCTAACAGTAAACTAAAAAGACCCCAAATCATTAACTATCCATCAGAACAATTAAGACATAGTACTTATTGTAGCAGATACAAGTATTAAAAACAACATAGCCATCTTAATTTCTCATACTCATAAAAGATGAGAAATTATTGCCAAAATAACTCATTATACAACTAACATCAACTCTACTGAAGTAGAACTTCTTGCTATCAGATATAGGATTAACTATGCTATTTACTTACTTAATATCAATGACATTATCATTATCACAAATACTATTCTAGTAGCCAGACAGATTATTGATATATTGATTCATTCATACCAATTACACTCTATTATAATATCAGAGGATCTAAAGAAATTCTTCAATAAAGACTCCAATAACATAATTAAATTTTGGGATTGTCCAGATAGTGTTAAATAGTCTCTACCAATGCTAGTCAACAAAGAAACAAAGAATTTTAAAATTAACCCTATTTTCCCAAGCAAATTATTATAGGAGCCCAGTAGAAAAGAAGAATGTGATTTTATTGTTTAAAAATAGCAAATAGTATTCTAAGCATCAGAATTCAAAGAGACAAAATTCCTTGAGTTAAATAATAATAACAACTCTCTGATTTATCCTACTTACTCTAAGGACAGAGCCTGACTGAAATATTTTGGCTCCTCAAATTTATTATATGCTCAAGTTACCAAATTGGTTATGAATTATATATTAATTAGTGAATATAGGCTTAGGTTTTTCTCCAAAGAACCTATTACATGCCCTTGCAATGGTTATTCTATTAAGATAAGGAAACATATTCTATTCAAATATCCATAGTATAGAAAGTCTTGGAATCCAGAAAGAGAGTCTTTAAAGGATATATTAACTTTCTAGAGTTCAATCCTAAAGCATTTTGCTTCTAAGATGACATAACATAAAGAGAAACATTTTCTTTCATAAATTCTAGTTTTTAGTTTTAGTTTTATTTTATTTTATTTTGTCTTATCTAAATAGTTATATTATAACTATCATGGCTTACTATTATATCCTATATAATAAATTATTAATTTTAAAAAAAGTAAAGGAGTGTGACATAATATGACATGTCACAAAGTATGACAAATATGTGTCACCATATCACAGCTACAGGTTACACAATTATGTGACACAGAGAAGGTTGAAGAAGATTGTAGAATAGGTAATATTATATAGTATAGCAACAACATGTTGGTCTTATAAAAGTGCATGAACTTTAGGGTAGATTAGTTGTAATATACATACAGACCATAGTCTATAGTATATAAGGTAGACTAGCTTGTACTTGAAACTCTATCAAGTTTTTTTGTGTTACTCAATACAAAAGCATACTTCTGTCTTATATCTGAGACTTAAGTCATAATAAATAACTATGTGTACTTTGCTATACAGCAACTGCCATTTATTTTTGACATTAGATGACTACTGCAGATATGATTTGAATTTTACCAAAGGAGTGTTATGAACTAAAGCTCAAAGAGTTAAGCGATAGAACAACTCTTGTATTGAGTAACACAAGAGAACTCGATAGAGTTCCAAGTACAAAGTAATCTACCTTATATACTACTCCCCATGGTCCATGCTAACTACTGTGCACCCTACCCTAAATGACCATGAGTAATACATGAGGCCAACATGTGGTATCCATGT
>Ga0157364_1002763_pt1 | contig 16660 bp, 11 predicted proteins | sample AttsexASBM2_FD_111476 | JGI IMG/M metagenome (GOLD analysis project Ga0157364, IMG submission 111476) | Fungus gardens microbial communities from leaf cutter ant in Ribeirão Preto, State of São Paulo, Brazil - Atta sexdens ASBM2 | ecosystem: Host-associated > Fungi > Mycelium > Unclassified ... | reverse complement strand
TATATATATATATATATATATATATATATGTGTGTGTGTGTGTGTGTGTGTGTGTGTGTGTGTGTGTGTGTGTGTGTGTGTGTGTGTGTGTATATATATATCCATGACTCGAATTACATAAATCAGGTAGAGGGTGGTTCAGTGGTTGACATTGAGTGGCAGTTGAATGTGCAAAGCCCAGAATAATTATCATACGCATTCCAATAAGTGAGGTTCAAATGCGGACGTTTAATTACATTTAAATATGGCGCAATTAGCTAGATTATATAACCATTTATGTTTGTGTTGCAGCGCTTTTCAAATTATAGTGTAATCGAAATTTAGTCGCAGTTAACCGATAAACTATTTAAATAAGTATGCTTCGTATTATATTTCATTGCATAATGAAGTTGATTTTTTGTCATTTTTCCTGATGAAATTACGAATAATTTGCTACATAATGATTAATAAGATAGAAATAAAAACATTTCCATTCCAGAAAAGTGAACCGTTTTCATATGAACCGTTTAATCGTTGTCCTCATTTCTTGTTGCTGTGGCGATTGGATGCATAAGTACATCTCTTATCATTGGCCTGAATCGCCAGTTACCGGATGCACGAGTCGGATCGTCTACATTGAGTGACATCCAGGATATGGGATCGTCTGATAATTACCCTTTTAATTATACAGATTGTTCCCGTATCGATCGATCGATGACACTGGAAATCGAAGAGAATTTTTAATTGATATTTGTAAATGATTGTTCTACATATGATTGTTCTACAATGATTTGTTAACAGAGAGAGAGAGAGAGAGAGAGAGAGAGAGAGCATCGAAGATCGACCTTGATGCCATTGATATATTAGAAAATTTAGAATATAGACATGAAAACTTCGTACCATTTTTGCACATTTTCTATGTTCGAAGATGCAAATTAAGAGATGCATTGATGAGAAACATGTTAAAAACAATTATTTATTGTATTCTATGTATTGTTATCGTAAAACATTATTATTGAGGAGCATATTTCTTTTTATACGTCACATATGACGCACTAATATTTAATAAGCTCATATTGCTTTCTCGCATGCTACATATGCTGCGCGTCGTCAGTGTGGCAAAGCAATTTATGCATATGTCCCGAATTGCATGCACCGGATCCGAGATTGCTACGATCGCCATTGATTGCCCCGGAAATTTCTGCTTATTACACTCGGGGATCCAGTGAGGCGTTCATTAACGTTTCGCTTCGCAGATGTTGAACATGACTATTTCGTTGTCCGAAAGAACATTTTGTACGGGCAGAAATACAAAATTCACGAGGTTTGAATGTAAAGTATAACGAAATTGCAGTACGTGTCATTACGTCAATCCTTCTGCAGTATTCATGTTACGCTTGAATTCGGCAATCGATTTTAATGCACTGAAAAAGTACAAAACATCAACTTCGCGAATTGTGGTCAATAGATAATTAACGAATAATGGAATCGTCTTTTTTTTTCCAACTGAGTGAAGTTAAGAAAGACTGCTCACAGTTCGCTAATAATCGATCAGCATTGTTCATCGAGTCCGTGGTCAAAAGGAAGCTTATTACGCTTATTAAAGCCGGCTTCCGGTCTTTCGCGGCGGCGCGGCAGGGGCAGGAAGGGTGGGATGGGGAGGACGAACCGTCGACTGTCACAAAAGAGCAACGTCGATGGCCGTCGACGGCTAATTAGATAGAATAAGGTAATTCCACTTTTCAAACGATAGAACAAAAACTAATCCGAAACCTTTCCTCTGCTTTTCTTTTCCAGGTGCGGAGGATGTGTTCAGGTTTACGGGAAACGAGACGCACACAGACTACTTTCGGTTGGTGCTCAGGGACGGGAACTATCTTATGGTCGGCGGAAGGTAAATAGAGGATTCATTTGAAGCTAGTGCTTTAATTAAAGAGCCGCTTCTTCTTCTTCCACTTCTTCTTATTCCTCTTCCCCTTCGCCTCTCGTTGCTTCCTATAGTCTCCTCTTAGTCCTCCCACCTATCCATCTTCCGACGTATCATTGCGCCACTGTCTGCACGAGCGCTCGAGAACGTTGGTGATCATGAAGTAGATCGAAAATCGTGTAATTCCTTCTATATATTACGTGTAAACTCGTTTCATCGCGTAAATTGAATACTTGTCCATGTTGGAAAAAATAACTGGTTGCATTAATTCTAATAAAGCGAGATTCTAATAAAAAATGGACAAATCAGAATTTTTTCGTTGAATCTATTGTAATTCTAGTTGATGATCAGAATTCTGATTGATATGATCTGAATCTCTTGGCTCGTTCATTTTCACCCAGAAATTTTTCTCAATGCAAGAATATTTTTTAATCCGACTCCTAGCCGACTTCTCTTGATTAAAGTCGATTTGGAATTCTGCCGGCGGCACTTTGTGTGCGGTGGCATGTGGAAAACATTCGCGAAATCTCCGCTTGCCCAAGAGTGCGGATTTTTAATTGCGATTACATTAAATTATGCATTGATCGTTATCCTGGAATGGACTTTAACAGCTATAATGATCATTTTAATCGTTAAAGTTAATTATATGTGTGTATCATCATGGATTTGTTGAAACGTCGTCATTATTAATTTCCTGTTTGACAATGATACTGCTAATCGTATCACAATTGTATACAGCCTTTAAAATGCATTATTAATCGGCATTGTACTCCAAGTTGTATAATAATTTCATTCTCTAATATTCATTGTAAAGAGGTATCAGAACAGACATTATCACTAAACAAATGCGAGGGTCTCGAAAAATATCTTTACTACAACATATCGCAATTTATACGTTTTATTCATTAAAAGCTAATAAACGATCAATTTCGTTGAATGTATATAAACAAAAATTATTATGTAGCACTATATTCCCTAATGAGATAATTAATCATGTCAAATATAACAATAGATGTCACATTAACACTGTTGGATATATTCAATCGATTATTGATGAGTCATGTATGAATTAAACTTGAATACTTATTGTTTGTAATATCAAACATTTTGTAATACTATTGATCTTTATTATAAAATTTCTTACAAGTACAATAAAGTTACTCACAAAGAGTGCACTTTAAATTTCTTACAGTGAAATTTCACTCCAAGAAAGTAAACAATCATTCTTGAAAAAAAAAATGAAAATGTTTCACATCTTGAAAAAAGTAATGATTTTCACTCTTTTTAAAATGAATTTTCACTTTAAAAAAGTGAGATTTTATTCTAAAAAGAGTAAAAATCATTACTTTTTTTCAAGAAATATTTTCACTTTTTTTCAAAGATGGTTGCATTTTCACTTTCTTGGAGTGAGGTTTCACTAAGAAATTTAGGGATTAAACGTATACAGTATTATATTAAAATTTAAAGAATACAGTGTAAAATAATTGTAGATGCAATATACAAGGTCTCAGAATTTATCGGACAATTCTTTCCGTATACAAAATGTACACTTGGATATTCTGCACAGTAGAAAATTTTTTTGTTTCTTATTTCATGTTCTATTTAAATGTTTATAATTTTTGTAGTTAAGCATTTCTTCATATTCAACACTTTTTTCTTATTTCCACTTATAGAATCTGTTCCCGCTTAGTTAGTCCGTTAATTCTGAGATACCCTGTATATTGCGTCTACAATTATTTTATAAATTATATATCTATATAAATGCAGGCTTTGGATTTCGTCATTAGGGGATGTATTCAAACGATTTGATTATGCCCTCAGTCGATCGATTAGCGCGCTTTCTTTTTTTTTTCCCCCTTATTCTTCCTCGGATTCTCGAGCGTGCACGCAGATAACTCTATTCATGTTTCGTATGTGCTGAATGCTCGCTGTTCCAACGTTGAAATCAGTCGGCAGAAGCAGCGATAATCAGGTCGTACACAGATTAAATGCATTGTGCGTGAATGAACTCTGATATATATCCAGGCTCGTTCGTTATTGATCGGATTACACTAATTGCTCGGCCGATTTGCCGAGCGCCGCCGCCGCCATCATGACCGCCGTGTGCACACTGTCGATGATATGAAAATTTGTTTCTTGCTCGTTATGTCGGGCTTATAATATGAGAATATCTCGCGATTATTCTGCGGTCGGCAAAATCCGATCGGCGCAGCCGACGTTACTAGCACCGAGCGCGGAGAGATTCTTCCTCTTTAAAGTGCTTCTAAGCATACGGCGGAGTGCTTAATGAAGAAGAGTTAACGATCGACTGCCGAAACTTCACAAGCGCCGCTTTCTCAGCTAAATCCGTGCTAACCAGACAGCCTTGCTCCGCTCCGTTGATGTCTACTTTAGGCATCTAACTTTACAACTTGGAAACTCTTTCCTCTCCAACGTCTAACGTACATTAGAGCCCTTTTGCTTTCCTGATACTCGTAATAACGTTCGTAATACGAAAGATACTAGTGACCATGTCAGTTTAGAATTTAAAGAAGATTTTTGAAAGGACATTCTTTTTACAAAAATTTATTCAATAGAGATTGCATTAAATTCTTGTCATAGAAGTTTGATATATTTCTACTTAGATGTAATCCGTTCATTACCCTATCAAAATAATTATGTAGAATGCTTAAATTGGTTGTTAGAATTTTAAAACTTCTACATAATTATTTTTGATGATTCAAACAAAATTATTTTCAGATCTGTATCTACTTAAATATTTAATATTTACTTTTATTAATATTTATTTACTTTAGTAGAACCGTTCTTTCCGTGAAGGAATCTTCATTTTTAAATAGTCAATCGTAAATAAATAATCAATTAACTATTATATCTTGTTTTAGAAATCTCGTGCATAATCTCAGTCTGACCGACTTGACGGAGCAGCAGAGGCTGACCTGGTACTCGACAGAGAACGACGTGAAGATGTGTGTCGTCAAAGGTACACCCGAGGAAAACTGCCAGAACTACATTCGTATCCTCGTGAAGACCGGGCCGAACAATCTCTTCGTGTGTGCTACCAACGCCTTCAAGCCCATGTGCCGTGATTATACGGTACACGCGGGCAACTACACAATTGTGAAGGAGAAGGGCGGTCAGGCTAGGTGCCCGTATGACCCACAACACAACAGTACCTTCGTCTATGTCGACGGTGAACTCTACACCGGCACGGTCGCTGATTTCGCGGGTATGGACCCGATAATCTATAGGGAGCCACTGCAGACCGAGCAGTACGACTCGATGAGTCTGAACGGTGAGTGAGAAGGCTAATCCAATCGTCAATTCTCGCCTGGGTGATTGATGATGCTTAATGATCGCGTTCTGCTGATTTACATTGAAAGTCGGCGGTTAACTCCGATCGCAACTCGGGATATCAATTTTCATTTTCGCGGCGCGCTTTTGCCATTAATTCGACATGGTGACAAGTGCGGTTTGAAGTCGGTAGTTAATGATCGAAACTCCGAATATTAATTTTCATCGCGGAAAACTGTAAGTTATTATTAACGCGGCAAGTTGTAGATTATCAAATGTAGAGTGTTTAAAATGTTATTTTAAAAGACATTTTATAATTTCTAACGTTATTTTTGTAAAATGATAATTTTACTTATAATTATAAGATGAAATATTTATTCTAGAAACGCTTGGATTAATTTATTTTAGTTATTTATCGTTTCTAATTGTACCAAGATAATATCGAAGACGGTTTCTCTGCAAATAGCGATTCTAAGAGTCACCAGATCGGATCGCAATTAGATCGAGCTAATTGGATGCGATAGATAGCTTATAACCCGAGATCCGATTAATTTAATCGTTACTTTCTAATTGCAAGGAGTTGTAGCGAAAGACCCGTTATTTGTATCTCTTGGAAGTTTGCGTTTCTGTATCGACTCTCAGTCCCAGCGCCTTACGAACTCCGCGTTTCTTAACAATAAGACAATAGTCGCGCATTTATCGAAAGTATCTGCAGAAGTTTACGGAAGAAAGTTACTGGGATTCACATTATCCAGAGGATCGAATAAGCGAAGTTTCGGAATGGAGGTGGACTGTGATGATCCGATATTAAATAAAAATGATCAATAAGCCAGACGGAATCCCGTACTATGAAGAAAAGGGAATTCCCGAATGAATGGAATTGCATGAAACTTTTCACCGCGTCGCTTATATTTCACGTAGTTCGTCAGGTTGCCACTGAGGCTATTATCGTTCTCATGCACAACTTTAATCACATCGTTTTACCGCGCTTACCAACTTCTGAAATTATCCTATTAATATTCCGGTGCGACATAATTATTGTCCATTATCGACCTCGTTATACCGCCGTCAAATGCGATCTCTCTCGGGCACGAAGTGACCGCCGGGATAAACACGTGTCTGAATGTTTGAAAATTCCTCGGTAGCTCCCGCATAATACACATCCGTGTCCATTAAAGTTCAACTGCGAGTTTGATTCAATATTTGCACGCCAAGTTTCGGTCGCGCCGGGTCGACTTTGAAAATCCGACGCGCGCGCCCGCTCCGGGAAAATTATTCGCGGAAATGTCGCGCGATCGTAGCCGCGACCGTGTGTGCCCTTCGCTGCTCCTAATCCACACGATGTAATTCTGGGATTAACCGTGCGTGTACGTGGTTCTCTAAGCTCTCTCTTTCTCCCTCCCTCTCATCGTACTTGCTCCAAGATTATTCCGCGGATCTTCCGGGCTCGTGTAACGACGGAACAGCGCGCTGCCGTGCCCATCGGCTTGAAATTTGCTCTAGAGATTGTAATGCGACCCCGTTGCATCGTAATATAGACCGTCTATAACAGGAATGCGATATCACACAGTCAGCTAACTGCTATGACTTTTAACTAACAAAATGTCATTATTATTTAAATCATATTCAACCGAGTGGGATTTTATTCCATTCGATGTCCAGAATTTTTACATGATTTCATATTTTTTTTATTTGGATATATTCAAAATATACGAAAATATACCGCACGTTTTTTTTTCTCTTCCATTTAACGAAATTTAAACACGATTTTAATTAACGTTGTAGACACAACAGATTTTTATCGCGCTTTTTGAAACATGTTGATACACGCTATGATTTCCATGGTTATCGACGAGTTCTTTGTTCGCCTAACATTGCTGCTCATACGTCGCATATAGAGATCCTTTGTGGATTTAATAAATTAAAAACTGGTTTTCTTAACGTTATACTACGGTGTATTATACATAACTTCAAAGTACTGTACGTCTTCGTCGTCACGGTGTTAAAATTGATACGTCACTTTGCTCGAGGCGGAGACAACGGGGGCCTCCAGTCCACCAGGGGTATTTTAATTGAACGGTGTACGAGAGCGCTAATCAAGTTTCTCCACCCGTTGGACAATATTGATTTTCTCTTCGTCCGTCGAAAATTCAATTCTATCCCGCCGCCATCCTACGCCCCGCACCACCGTATCGCTCCCTCGGCAAATCGCGAATCGAAAATCTCTGGACGAATGATTCCTGGCGAGACGCGAAAGACGCGAAAGACCCGGAGAAACGACGGACTGTGTCGTCTGGGAAAGGCATTTTTCTCTAATCGGTCGCGGAGGGAGTTCAAGAAAGGTGAGACTCGGGAGTACGGAAGTGTTTCCCTTTCGGGAAAAGGCTCCGGTCTTCACCGCGAATTTTCTACGGCACTTTGTCTCAGGCACGGAGGTGCAGTTAAACGCGACGTGGGACGCGAGGTGGAAAGGAAGCGAGGAAGGAAGGAAGGAAGGAAGGAAACGAACCAGCGACGACAGATAGAGGGAGAGAGAAAGAGATAGGAGAGCTGGAGGAGAGCTCTCTCGCTAAGGGGTTGGGTAAAACGAGGAGAATTTATGGGGCGGAGAGCGACGGGTCGTTCGGATATACCTACGTGGCGTGGCGAGATTAATATTACTTTATGAATCCTAAGAAGCTTATGAAAACCCTGTCAAGTTAATAAATCGATAAAGTTTTCCCACTTTATCGGACGGTCGACCGGAACCGCGACGCGACGACGGCGACGACGGTGGCAGCGTTTTACCGGGCGACGGCGTTGAAATAACCGAGAGAAAATAAAAGGGCTCCTTACACGTAGCCGGCTTATTGGCAGTGGTGTATACTTGGATGTTATATGTCTTTGATGTCGACATTAAACTTTCGCGTCCGAGTCACGACTCTTCACGGTTTGATTCATTTTCGCGTTCGTTGTTTTACCGATGGGATGATGATCATCAACAGCGGAGTTGTACGTAATTTTCGAGCGTTAATAATTAGCCTAATGCGTCGTTTGTCAACGTGAGTGTCTTGATGCACTTAATCGCCGGTGATTACACCCAATTAATTACCGCGTTTGTCGGAATTAATGGCACAATTAAGGGGAACGTTAGTTGGCGTAAATAACTGTACTTTCGGTTGCCTTAACTTTTTGAGCCGCTCGAACGCGCGTGAATTAATGTTCATCGCGCGACGTCAAGTAGAAATAGAAGTTTTTAAATAAATCGCGGCGAGATCCCACCCCTTATTTTCCGGGTACTGTATGAGCGTTGTCTGCTTTATTACACACCATCGATTGCGTTCCAGTAGGTGGTTATTACGCTCATTTATTTATAAGAGGAATTTATGACGTCATTTACTATCGCCGTGTACGCTGGCAATAGCAGTCAGTAATAATGGCTACATATTCTAATTGCAGCACCGAACTTCGTGAGCTCCATGTCCCAAGGAGACTTCGTCTACTTCTTCTTTAGAGAGACCGCTGTAGAATATATCAATTGCGGCAAGGTAAGGAATCGTCGGCAATTAATCGTCGCTATATATCACCTTACACCCACATAAATTTCCAGAGGATGGAATCGCGTAGCTCGCAATTATTGGATTGCCGTAAACGGAGATGTCCGTCTTTTGAAAATCTCGAGCACTGTGGAACCGCAGTGTATGCATTCGCGTTCTAAATGATAAAAATCAATCATGCAGTTAAAAAAAGCGATACTCGCTTAAGGGAATGCTAGAGCCACGATTAAACTTGATCGATAAAATAGATTTGTTAATTGCAAATACAAAATTATATACATTAAGCAAAACATTACGTACATTAAGTAAAATATCAAGAAACGCATTACGTACATTTCTTCCTCTCCTGTATATCACATTAAACTATCTATACTCAAATCGTATTTTTCCACTTACTTCTCTTATAAGCTTCAAAACCATAATTTGAAGGTCTCTTTATATTCTTATATTTAAATATGGAGAAATTACTTTTTGTTGAATATATGTTTGGAATTATTTATATCATATGAAGAAATAACCTACGTGGTGACAGAAAATTGTAGTTTACATATTTTTTTACAATTATTTTTTATTTTTCATATATTATAGGTTTCTAGTTTCCTATAACTATTTGTGTATTTCCTTTTATTCTGGAGAAGGATTTTTTTATTCTGTATGAGGAAAACGAAGAAAATGAAAAAGTACAAAATGTCGGTATTACAGATGATGTCACACAACATCCCCTTAAACAGCACTAGTTTCACCATTAATTTCCGTCGCGTCATTTTCACGCGTACGATTTAATACTTCGGCCTTTTCACGGCGAATCGAAATTTGCATGATAAAGACCTGGCTCGCGACTATAAAAATCCCGTCACAATATTTTGTTCGACGAATTAGCGCACGGTCAACGGATAACAATAGAGTGGAAGAATCGCGTCGGATGAGATTAAGTTTCACGTCGGATCCGGATAATACGCGCGAAAGTTTCGCGAAAACGAGTTCGTAGTTACTCGCGCCGGTTACTCTCCCTGGACGTTTTTTTAATGGCGAGTAAGGCGATTACGATTTCTTTTGCCCGTCGTTTCGCATTGAAGATCAAGCTTTTAGAAGTCACTTCTCCTCTTCGTTACACAAGCGAACGTCTCCGGGTGTGCCGTGCCTGCGGCAGTGAGAACTGTGAGCGTCGGATTCATTGTGGACGAAGCTTAAGTCGAAGCTCGACTTATTGTCAAAGGCGGAGCCAGGCTTTCCGTGCTCTCTGATAATGACGCATAATTTTACGGCGAGCGAAGGGATAAATCCAAGCGAGGAAAAAGTTGGGACGCACGGAATTATGGATAAAGATTGCGGCTCCTCCCGCGGGCGAACGTCGCAGAGAAATTTTATGCGGCCCGGAATAAATTTATAATCTCGACGGGGCACAATAAATCATTCCGAGATCTTCGAAATCGCGCGAGCGTTCCGTTTTCTCCCGTTTTATATTCGTTTACGTGCTCGAGTACACGCTCGCGAATTCTATTTTAATTACAGGTCACGATAAATTTTCCTCTAAATCACCCGCGCCCGTTTTATCCTCTTTACGTGCAGTATATTCCACAGTGTATTTTGCAAATCGCATTTTTTCTAGAAGTTACGGTACGGTAAATTTCGTACAGGCTGCTCCGCGCAGGAAGTTTCGCGGCAATCTTTATGCGACGCTTTGTGCTACCCGGAAACGTGCGTGTCACTTTAATAGCGCGCGTAAAAGCTGAAACTACATTTCCTCATTCATTCGCTCGTCCTTTTTCCTCGTGACACATTTTTTGGAAAGTAGAGGGAGGAAAATAAAATTTTCTCGCCTTACGCTCTCTACAGTGAAATTTACGAGACTCAATTTTCGTGTTCACAGGCCGTCTACTCTCGCGTGGCGCGAGTCTGTAAATACGACCGGGGCGGACCGCATCGTTTCCGTAACAGGTGGACGTCCTTCTTGAAGTCGCGTCTCAATTGTTCCGTCACTGGAGATTTCCCATTCTACTTTAACGAGATACGTAAGTAGACAGATATATGTATCGCTCGTATGCTGGACCATGCGAGTTCTTCGTTATATCGCCCATTGTCTTCTAAGTATAATATCTATACATTGTTGGAAAAATATTAAATTTAATATACTTTACGTGTCCTAAACGATTCATTCAAATTTATGTGTTAATTCAACACAAGATGAATGTGTTAGAAGGTAACAAATATTATTTAAAGAAGAAACACAAGAAGGTAACGCTGACACAGTTTGTAAACAAACCGTGGAAATGTATTTTTTTCAGTAAAATTAACATTTATGTTAAATTAATTCATATTTTATTCATCTTTAGAATTTACATTTTAGAACGTTTTATTTTTACGTTATTTGTTCACTTATCTATAAATTGTGTCACTAAGAAATGTTGAATATCAATTTAATATAAAATCTTTAACATAATCACATTATGTCAAATTAAGACTTCAAATATGTGAAAAAAATTCCACACAACAAACTATTAACAAGAACGTGAATGGACCATTTCCAACACATATAGGTTTCTTTTTCATTGTATACCATTGCATTTTCGAGGATACATTCTCCAAGCAATTTAAGAAATATCTCGATCGCAGAGTCAACGACTGAGTTGATCTCGGGCCAATACGGCGGCACATCGGCCCAACTCATTTACGGCACCTTCACAACACCGGTGAACAGCATAAGCGGCTCGGCGGTATGTGCGTTCTCGCTGCAGGATATCGCCGATACCTTCGCTGGCAATTTCAAAGAGCAGAGTGCTATGAACTCCAATTGGTTACCAGTGCAGGACACGAAGGTGCCAGATCCGCGGCCCGGTCAATGCACCAACGATTCGCGCACACTGCCAGATCTGACGCTCAACTTCATCAACACGCATTCACTGATGGACGAGTCAGTGCCGAGCTTTTTCGGCCAGCCGATCGTTATACGTACCAGTTTCCAGTAAGTGAAAATCGCTCGAGAGATTTCGGCCGCGAGCCGAAATCCAAATTGAACGCAAACTAGGCGCGCACGGAGCCACGCTTTCGGAGCTTTCATCGCGCATCACCGCGTCGTGTGTTTTTGCATCCATGCGAGTGCGCGGTTTACATTACTGTATGCCCGACGTTGATAAACGTTTTTTTATTTTCCCTGCGGACCTTTTTTTTTTCGTAGTACAGCGAAACGCAGTGAATCACAACATGTAAATTGGTCGTCTCGTGTGTTTATACGTCGATGATACAGTCGAGAGAGAGAGAGAGAGAGAGGTATTGATAACATGATTTTTCTAATCTAGTTACAGATTCACTCAAATCGCCGTGGATCCTCAAGTGAAGACTCCAGGCGGCAAGACTTATGACGTTCTCTTCATCGGCACGGACAACGGTAAGGTGATTAAAGCGGTGAACGCCGAGTCTGCCGATTCTCATCAGAAAGTTAGTCCAGTCGTAATCGAGGAGATACAGGCGTTTCCACCGACAGTACCGGTTCGTGGCATCAAGGTTGTTCGAGCCTCGCAGGCGGGCGACGGCCTCGAGGACGGTCGATTGGTGGTTATCGCTGATAGTCAGGTGCAAGCGTTAAGACTCCATCGTTGCTATAGCGATAGAATACTATCATGCAGCGAATGCGTGGCTCTGCAAGATCCGTACTGCGCCTGGGACAAAGTGGAGAACAAATGCAGAGCGTTGGTCGGCCCGGCAGCGACAGACGCCAGCAGGTTCCTGCAGAGTGTCGCGACCGGAATGCACGCGTCTTGCCCTGCGAGCAAGAGTCTTAACAAAGACGCCGGCAGCGTCGGCGCCATTTCCGCTAATCAGAACAAGTTTCCACAGGACTCCATACCGAATAAGGACAGTCCCGGTGGTGAAATTATCAATATTATGCAGGATGAGGAACAGGACAATTCAGGTATGTAGTTTGTCGGTCGATATTTCTCGTTTTACATTATCGTACATAACTGAAATGGTATTCTGTTATTTGCAGGTCCGGAAGTATCCGCAGCTGACACGCCTCCTCCACAATACTCGGTGGAAACTCTCGTGATGGCTGTAGTAGCGGGTGCGCTGGCCGCATTGTTCGTCGGCTTTGTAGCCGGTTATTTATGCGGCAGAAAATGTAGGAAAGACGAGGATGACAATCTACCATATCCGGACACGGAATACGAATACTTCGAGCAACGCCAAAATGTGAACAGGTAAGATATTTGCTTCAACCTGACGAGCAGACTCAGCGAAAGAATATTTTTTTCCATTTGCCGCTCTTAGTAATGTCTGCTTATCCACATTTAGCAGGCTGGCGCCTGAGCCGAAACTGCTACCGCAGGAGGAAGTGACCTATGCGGAACCAGTGCTGGTTCCACAACCTCCGAAACTTCAGTCCCCAAAAGGTACCATGAGGAAACCTCCGCCAACGCCTACGGAAACTCTCTTTCAATTCCCGGACGGCTATGGTTTCCGCGGGGGTCCTCGTGGGGACAACTTTGGCACTCTTCGCTCTCATCAGGGCGACGCGTATCGCCGCAACGACGGCTTTGCGACCACGCGCAGCGTCAAGAAAGTTTATCTCTGAGAAACGAGCGAGGAGGGGGGTGGCCGTCACCGGAGCCTAGGACGGCCAGCGCGCAATCGCCACAACGCGACGACGGCCAGCAGAAGTAGTCGCGCTGTGACGTCCGGGGGACAGTCAAATCGTGAGCTCGCCGGCCCGAGGGCACTGGAATCGCCCTCGCCATCGTCGAGTGTGTCATCGAGTTCCCCGTCCCCTCCCTCCTCGTCACCCTCGCCCACCCTCGTACCGATCGCCATGAGCGGCCAGCAGCCACCACCGCCGCCAACGCCACCTTGCAGCTTCATCTATCGATCATAGTCGTCACCGTCGTCATCGTCGTCGCCATCATTGTCATCATCATCGTCATCGTCATCGCCGTCGCCATCACGATCACTATCGTATTTTACTTTCGACTCGGCGACGCGAGGGGATGAGAGAGAGAGTGAAAGAGCGCGTTCTACAGTCCTAGCGCGTTATCCCAAAATGTATAGAACGACTAATCGAAAGGAGAATCCAGGCCAGAGATCTCGCAGTACTTCGATGGATGCCGCGATACTTTTCTTTCTTGCCTTCAATCCTAAATCTTCTCATTTTATGCGTAACTTTCGTTTCGATGCTGATATTGCTTTGATCTTAATGAAAAATTAGGACATTAGAGTTTTACGTCGATCGAGTCTAGACGTTATTATTTGTTTGCATAAGTAATCGAATTTTCTAAATTGCGGAATCGGTTGTTCATCACGAGCATTGGGAAACGTCGAGTCAAGTAGTTGTGTATAGAGCAGTTTGTTTGCAAGTTGCCTATTCGCGAATCATCGCAACGTTATAATATAACATTTCGTAATTCTCGTAGGAACAACATTCCAGCCAGAAGTGTTTCGGTAGGCGTTATGATGATCATTAGCTCGTTTATCCATGCATTGAAGAATATTGAAGAATAAATAAGGCAAACGCAAACATTTTAGTGTAGCGATTGTCGGTTATCGTAGATCTTTAGCACTAATCCGCAAAAAGAATGAGCATGTAGAATATAGAAAGAGAAGAGATTCTACGATTATCGATGCTCGAATTATAAACTCGAGTGAACTTTGGTGATCAGACTCGATTGACAAAATAGTGCGAACGTTACGCGATGATTCGCAACAAAATGTCGTAATCTCCACTATTTTATTAATTGACAATTAATATCGAAAATATATTAAAAAAGCTACACAGCATAATATTACGACAAGGCTTTTTTCATAAAGTCAATTAAAGGAGACTATCCGCAAACTCGAAACACGCAATTTTTCTAACGTTGTAATATTTAATACGAGTGATTGATAGTGCCATTATAGACCACGTAACATTGCTGCGTGCCTCGAAATTGAAGACGATCATAATGATCGACGATTGTTGGCTGAATGTTTTTCGCGATTGACCAAATGGATCATACGGAATGCATTTAGTTAATTGTACATAATAACATTTCTATGTCTTTATATTTAGATTTTTATTTGTTTCGTCATTTCTTTCGTAATTTTATTTTATTTTTATTTTTATTTTTAATTTATTACAAATTGTATAGAGTGTTTATTTACACCACGTGAAGATTGTTAAATTCGAAGAAAATTACGAAATGATAAATGGATTGGTAAAATAACATTTTTTAAATTATATTGTAAAAATAAAAGTCTGCAATTTAATGTAATTTTAATATTGAATCTTATCTAGTGATATTTTATTATCACGTTAAAAAATTTAAATTATGCATAAAATCGTGGAGATTGCTATATTGCATGATTTAAGAATGTGTTAATTGATGTATCCATGCAACAGCTAACTAACGCCAATTACGTTGTTGCTGTCCATTGGATATATATATTAAAATAATCGTTCAAAATGATATTACTTTCTAGTTTCTCGTATGCGAATGTCAGTTCTAGTTCTGTGTATGCTTCGGAGACGCGCATTCTCGACGCCTGCACATACTTATACGTAATAGAGAGTGAAAAAAGTGAGAAAGAGAAAAGGTGAGAGGCACAGCGCTTATATGTACATAATACATATATACAAAAAAGCATATACATCAAGTTAGGGGTTACAAAAGATAGGAGGATTGGAAAATGAAGACGAGAATCAGTCTATCTAAACTGGGCCCGATGATGTATGTAGACATCTATCTTAAAGTGCTTCTTATTTCAGTGTGTTTAGAGAAGTAAACATGTATGTGATATATTCTATATGATGAGATGCTCTCTGAGCATCGGAGGAGCGAAAGAAACGTGGGGAGGGCTTTTTTTCACTCATCGGGCTCTCTCGACGGATCTGAAACGAGACGGACGCACGTGGTGATGGAATCTCATGGTCTTTTGTTCACTAGAATTCGTCGTTACACTTTATAAATATTTTTTCTACAATTTTTTGTATCCATTTTATGCGTACATTTGTACATAATGGCGCGCATTACTGATTTCTGACATCTCTGTCTCCCGCAATTCTACGGCGTCGCGAAAAAAACTACATTCCAGCAGATTGTCTTTCACCGATCGTAGAATTTTCGTGAACAATCGAACCTAAACTCTTTGACACGCACACAAGTACACGAACTACAGGTTGTAAACTTTTATAGATTCTATCTTATCGCTTTTTTTTTTAATTAATTGTTAACTCGTTTAATTTGTTAATTCTATGAATACATCCGAGAGCTCGTTGAAAAATTATCCCTCAAATGGTAAGACTGAAAAGATCCCCCAAGGGCGAGTCTCAGTTCGTTTATTTTTTTCTTACAAGTTTTTATAATCGGCGTGGACGAGAAATATTCCTTGTAAAAATTTAGATCAAATCTTTTTATTATTACTTAAATGATCACCGTTCCAAGCACAAATTATTCTTCATTACACTTTACTAGAGAATTAACGAAAGTTTATCACAATGCGACTTGTTAACTACTCTATTAATAGCATAATCGAATAGTAGTCCTCGTGAATCAGCACGAATTCGTAAGAAAAAGTAAACGACGATATAAGCATACTTACAGGTATTTCATTGTCAAACAATACATGAATAAACATGGAAATTATCCAAACTGCCACGCGGCGTAGACTTTAAGGTAAAACCGATATTTTGTGCTTGAAACAAGTAGCGATAACAAGAACATCTCATATCCCGTGGTAACATTTTCCACGTGATTTGAAGCTGTCATATAATCAATCCGACATTCCTTGTCGCAGATACACTTAATTATCCCTCGGGAGCTAAGTAACATTTTTAATTGCTTGTTTCGCGTCGCGCGAAGGACGAATCTTTTTCTAAGTTTGATACAACAAACGACGGCTCTTAGCCGTACCCAAACGAGATTCTATAAATAATTGTTTAGTGATTTTTTTCGTAAAACGG
>Ga0157364_1002762_pt1 | contig 16661 bp, 18 predicted proteins | sample AttsexASBM2_FD_111476 | JGI IMG/M metagenome (GOLD analysis project Ga0157364, IMG submission 111476) | Fungus gardens microbial communities from leaf cutter ant in Ribeirão Preto, State of São Paulo, Brazil - Atta sexdens ASBM2 | ecosystem: Host-associated > Fungi > Mycelium > Unclassified ... | reverse complement strand
CCAGAATATCAAAAAAGGCAAAGTGATTTTGCTTCATGATAATGCACCATTACACACAGCAAAACTGGTCAAGGAAACGATTGAGGCATTTGATTGGAAAATACTTTCGCATGCGGATTACTCATCAGACTTGGCTCCATCCGATTATTACTTATTTGCATCGATGGGACACACACTTGCTCAGCAGCGCACTTCTTACGAAGATGTATGAAAATGGCTAGATGACTGGTTTGGCTCAAAAGATCAACAATTTTTTTGGCGTGACATCCACAAATTGTCAAACAGGTGGAAAAAATGTATAGCTATCGATGGGCAATACTTCGAATAAAATATTTTTTATCATTTTCATACAATAAACGTGTATTTTCTATTAAAAAAATTCCGGTTTCATATTTACATACCTGGTAAAATAATAATTTTTTGATATATTTTTAGCGAAAATTGAATAATCTATTATCTTGTGAAAGATAACAAGGGTCTCGAATGGATACAAAGTATATATCATTAGATTTCATTTTTTTGTGCAATAATTTTGTTAAACCGACTATACAAGTTCTGTTCAAGTAACTTGTGAAGTATACTTGTGCAAGTAAATTTTGTGAGTGATAATTTTGTTTGAAGAAAATTAAAGCTATTATTTCTTGTGTTAAAATAGGAAGACTGAATGAAAATATTTTTGCAGAAGAATTGAAGTTACTACTACTATTTTTTGAGAAGTTGAAATAAAAAGCTTTAATGAAAATATTAAAAAATATCATATAGTAAAGTCACTTGGGTTTTATTTTTTAATTTTACTTTTAATGAATTAAAAAAATTTTGGTAACTTGTGAGTGACTATCTTGTCCGCAAAATCCAATATACAATAAGAATATTGCTGAAGAAGATTCGAGAGAGAATCGAAACAATGAATTCTCAAGATTATAAATAAAGAAGACATCTATATCAAATGGAGAAACAATTTTACTTGTTAAAAATTATATTATTATATATAAAATTAAATTAGCGCCATTTGTTGATATCAAATCTTTTATACATATGATACATCAATAAATAAATAATAAAAATAATATCACTTGAGTTTTACTTTTTAATTGTAGATGTATCATTGGAATTAAGTAAATAAATGTACTAGTTTAACTTGGCGCCTGTTGTTGATATTAAATCTTTTATACATATGATACATATTTATTACGTCCAAGTCTCAGAATTCTTTGTCTTGAATGAAAGAACGAATTAGAAATGGAGGGGACCAGGGAAGAACGCAATAGCTCCACTCTTATGGTTATCGCTCTGAAGGCGCGTGCCACAAGTCGGAAGTACTTTAATGGATCCCAGATCGTACCTGACCTTGTCTCTGATCAAAAGAATTAACTTTCTTGATCTAAAAAGGTCGACGGATGTACCGTCACAGATGTGGGTCAACGTCGATACGCGACGTTATTACCTAATCTGTGCATCCGGCCTTCTTTTTATCAAGAAAGTTAATTCTTTTGATCAGAGACAAGGCCAGTTGGGCATTTTGGGAACGAATCGGAAAGACGCCGAAATAAATGATAATCACTGTCTTATTGTTTTTATAAAAGAGTTGATTACATTTATTTATAGGCGCGCGCGCGCGCGCGCGCGTGTGTGTGTGTGTGTGTGTATGTATGTATGTATGTATGTATGTATGTATGTATGTATGTATGTATGTATGTATGTATGTATGTGTGCGCACTACAATAACAATACTAAAAACTAAGTTAATATATCTAAGTTTTCCGACAATGTGTATGTATATGTGTATGTATATGAGTGTTTATATGGAGTGTAGTCACAGGAAGAGAAAACCTAATCTAACCTTACAGATTCGGCGAGAGTTTCTTTCTAATTGGAAGATTTCATCGAAGGATCTGTTGTCCTCAGAAGAGAAAGAGAGGGGAGGGAGGGTATTGCGGACTGTGCGGAGTCTGTCAGAGTAGGAGAGTAACAAGGGGAAGGAAATTTAGAATCTAGGATAGAAGAGATGGAGGATCATCTTCTCCAGCTCTACGAGCTTTTTCAGAGATGAAAGTTCCCACTGAATTTTCACGAATATTGGGATATTCCCCTTTTTTTTAAATGCCTTGATTTTAGCTCGCTTTCTTCGACCCGTCCGATGGTGATTGCACTTTACCATCTACGTTAGAAATTTCCCTTTTTAATTTAAGGAGTTATGATATCTAAATTGATATATATATCTATATCTATATATATATATATATATATATATATGTATATATATATATATATATATATATATATATATATATATATATACACACACACACACACACACACACACATATATACATACACCTATATACAATATTTTATACACTTATTTAGTTCAAGTCTTTTTTAATTTGTGCAAATAAGGCATATGTTACATGGAAATAATATATAAAACACAGACTTTTGCACTCTGAACAATGTTTGCCATTGCTGCATGCAATCTAATAACATGCTTACGAATGTTGTAATCTTTCTTCAACCCGAGTAGATATCGTTTTTTCTAATTTTCTTTTTAGGAATGCTTCAAAATTATATCCGCATAAATTTAAGGAATTTTGAAATTCTAGAACTTTCACTTAAAGTGTTTCAATTCCTTTTGTCTTATATACGTATAAAAACACAATTACTGATTTTTAATAACAGTCAGATGGTGAACTCGAAATATCAAATATTTCTATCGCGATCAATCTTTATGTGCTTATTTTAGACATGCTACTACCCTCATAAAAATTTATGAAAATACAATTCTATCGAGGTTCACTTACATTTACACTTCTACTAACAATAAATTGCTCAAACATATTCGATTGTTATCCTCTCCCAAATTGATGTCCTCTCCCAAAAAAGGATAAACGATCGAAGCTCTTTTATCAAGGAAGGAAGACATTGCGTTTCAATCGATTTCGATAGCAGCCAGATGTTAACACTCAATCGATTAATTATGAAACTTAGTCGTATTTATTTAAAATAATTAATAAATGTCTAGAAAAATTACATTATGCCATATCTTGGCCGAAAAACGGTTGGAGCATATACCGGCGAATAGCCTATTTGTTTTTTGTATTGTTTTTTATGCATGATAATATTCTCTTCTTTTATGATGTTTTTGATTGTACATGACTGCAGTCCCCAAAATCTGTGACTTACTACTATTCCGCATGACATCATGCCCCCACCTCTAAAGAATCCCTCGCGTCTCACATTTCCCTTGGAGATCCCGAGTTAGACTCCCACAGAATTACTTAAGTACAACGCGCGAAAGTATCGAACTATCGGTATGCGGCCCATCGATGTGACTTCCACGTTGCTAGCAAACTCTTAAACACGGTGTATAATAACGTAAGACGGTCGCACTCCCGCCATTCGAAGTGGATACTCGGTACGTGTGAGCAAATTCAAGACAACTTTGAGGAAGGTTACACGCCAAATTGGACCACGGCGGTGTTTAGAATCGTCAAAGTACAGAAAACTAATGTATCGTGCTACTGGAAGATTACCACGAAAAACCGCTGGAGGATTCTATGAATATAATTCGCGTTGCCAATCCCGACATACATATATCTAATTGAAAAGATGTTGCGTAAAAAAGGAGACAAGGTTTACCTGAAATGGCTCGGATTTGATAATTCGCACAACTCTTGGATACACAAGGATAGTGTATTATAAAAATAACATTTATTACAAATCATATAATTATTTTTTTTCTCTATGTATTAAATATAAATGCATTATACAAGTTATACACATATTACAAATGCATACGTACACACATACATATATACGTATATATGTACATACGTACATACATACGTACCAACGTACATACATACCATACTTTCATATGGTATGTTACTATACATAATATACATATTAAACATATTATACAGGATATACAAGTGTGTTTTTATTAATAAAAAAAATATATTACAAACAAATACATACAGACGAAAAAAAAATGAATTTTTTTTATAATAATATTTTATAATATCCTCATAGCAGTGTGTAGGTAGAATCTGGAACAATAAAGCGCTTATCATCATATGGACTCAGAGTGATTTTGAATATGATGTATACTTCATGCAATTTCGATCTTATGCACAACTGCCTGCGCGTCATTTCAATTGCGTCATTCAAACACCGCGTATAATCATTGAAAATTATGGATTTCGCTACAATATTGCTTTTGACGCTCTTTGCCTTCTTAGTATCTCTTTTACCATCGACGCGCAAGGTACATTTTTGCCATTTTCGTTCTAAACCTGACGAATTTAGTCATGATCGCTCCGTTGTTTTTAACTTTTATTAAACCGGGAACTTTTTTATTTACGAACGGAATCTCATACACATTGTTGACCGCGTAATCACTAATATCAAATCAATTGATATCGTGTTTCATAAGCATTAGATATCGTCTTGATACAGATATCGTACTTGATAAATTATATGTGATAAATTAGATTGTTCATGTCAGTGTACATAACTTTACAATTTTCGAAAGCGATGTCATATACTCGTGGTGAAATTTGTACAAACACGTCTTATAATATATATGTCCAAGATACACATACTTATGTATATCGGTTTGTCGAACTTCATCTCGAGTTTCTATTGCGACCAGGTTCTCGGAAAAAATGCTTCTATTGTAAAAGGTAGGTTTGATTTCGCGATCATTGCCGTAGATCTCCCATCCCAATTACGAGTCGCACATTAACATGATTATACACATTCTCCATGATCTTGCCGAAAACCGCGTTATTCATTAATTTGAATAAGTTTTTCTCGAGTTTATTCTTTTCTAAAATTTGTATTGAGTTAATTTCTCCTCTCGTTTGCCGAGTGATTTCTCGCGTGTTGGACAAAACGGTAGATCGAAATGCGCATCATGGAGATATTGCGGATATTCCAAGTCCACCTCGAGAACGTAATCCATCCGTGAATCTGTCGCGATGGTCGTAACGTCGGAATTGTCTACATCATCGATCTAGCGAAAAATAGCGTATGACAATGATGATAACGTTGACACATTGCCCAATCGTACAAGTTGTTAACGTCGGTCGTAAAGTGCATTAGATATGTTGACGATTTCGATGGATCATACGACTGCATGTACTTATTGTTGGCGTGCGCGTACCTGTTTGAATATTGACTCAGACCACCACGTATACTACGTTCGATGAATAGAACCATGTCGATAAGAAGTTCGAAATTGACGCGAGTATGTTTCAATATAGCGTTCCACATAAAACCCTATATTGTATAATAATACGCGGGATCAAATCCATAATGCAACTATCCCGAAAATTCTCAAATATATCGGCCAACAACAATACATCTGTTTTTAAATATAAATCACTGTATTAACTGAATGTTTGGATGAAGAATTGCTGTCATACTTTCACGGCGGGCGCGTAATCGCTCTCGGATACAGTATCACCTATCAGCGAACTATAAAATAATTCGCGCGATGATACTCGGTTTCCTTTAATTTTTCGATGCAGACAACGTACTCATATAACGTATGGAAATACCTTTACATGTCCTCCGCGCTGAGATTAAAAAATTTTAACCGCGTAATTTTCAATTTATCTTTATCGAGATACGCTAATTTTTTTGAACTGTACCGAGAAATTTAAATGAATCTATAAAACGTATTTTTACACAAGTTTTTTTTTGATCATTTTTTGGTACTGTCGACATATTTCGTAAATGAAATGTATTTTTCTTTTTATTCTTTTATTTCAATTTACTACTATAGATTCATATTGCATTCCCGTAATTTTTCATAATTTATCAATATACGATGCACATTTTATTAGCAAGGATATAGTTACTGCGTATGAAGGATATACAGAACTACTTCCCATAATTAAAGAAAAATACATTTACGAAGAATGCAATATGAATCTTTGTAACTCAAGTTACAGTTTGAATGCGCGTGGTCTCCGTATCGTCTGATCAAGTGGCAATGATCGCGTACTCACGCGTCATCAGGCACGAACGGTTTTTCGCAGTGTACATGGCAATGTGTGGTGCTGTTAAATTTTTGCCAATCATCTTGCATAAAATCTGCCATGGATACATTGGCCGAAAATATAGACTCTACACTATGCGCTAAATTTTTAAATTTCTCGGCGAACCATGCGATACAATGCCGCGACGAAATCGATACGAGTTGTTGATACGAGTAGTGGACATAATATGTTAAGTTAAATACCCGATGTTGCTGATACGTATAGCTGAATGTTTCCATATCTCCATCTTCTCTAGAGTACATTCTAAATCGGTGTAGAGTATGAACGGACGTGTTTCTTCTTGTGGTTGAAGCTCACTTGTTGTTCTCATTGAATAGCCGGATCACGCAGTTGTTAAATTTTTGACAGTCTATTGCGTGGATTTCTAATTTCATGCTTGTATAAAAATAGTGCAGTCATCTGGAAAATAACACAAATTTTTATTATTATTTAAAAAAAATGTTGTTGAAAATATTTATAATTTTTTTCTTTTTTAAATGTATACGAAAATCATAGAAATATCAATACTATATTCTTTGTTGCTGTAATTTGCGATGTCATAAGGCGAAATAAATCCTTGCAAAATGCCCTGTATTATCATTACATGGATTCTGCATGTACAAGAGATTGATGTGTTTGCTCTTCTTTCGGTCGGTGAGCCGTAATGGAAGAATTTCTCTTTGCTTCGATAAACATTAATGAAGATATCGTTGAGACTTTCAAATCTTTTAATTTGACTCAACGTCATTGGAAACTAGATGCCTGTGAAATTTAGCAGAATGTAGAATAATGCGCATATGATGACTCTTGCTCTGTATTCTTTTTAGCCGAGTATAGAGCGGCTACCATCGACCGTGCGAAACATGCGTTGCACATTGATTATCGCTTTGTTCATTTTAATTTCTCGTGGGAATTCGATGTGGCATCCCGCGTGCAACGGATTGAACTTGTTTACGGTCAAATTAGGATACGAGACAGTGTCTACCCGCTATTGCGCTCCTGAAATTCCTCCAGTGATATCAGGACAGGCTCTATGACGTGCGACTCGTACCACTCTTCTAAATTAGACGAACGGAAGAGTTCATAATTTTTTGTATTAATACTTATATTCGCGCATTTATTGTCTGACTCAAATTCGTCATTAAAAGCAATATTTATCTTGATATTTTCATGTTTCTGGATAATGTCTCGCACGTTTCAGCATTATTTTTTTCGCGTTTTTGAGGAATTGGCGAGGCTCGATGTCCAGAGTTTATCATGGTCAGTGTACGCCGTTTCGATTTCACGCCGTCAGAGTTCCGCACTGTACCCAGCACCCACTTGCACGAATCTTTTGAGCACCGAATCCTTCAAACTTTCAAGCCGCGCGATACAAGCGATCAATGATTATTTAATATCAATCTATAATCGCGGACGTTTAACACGACGTGTTTCCAGCGATTCGGTGAAATTATCCCAACGCTGTTCCCACGCGACGTACTCTCCTCGCGTATTTAACTGAGCAGCTTGTGCCATCACATCACGCTCCGTTTGATCATATTATTACAATATCTTCTTTTTCCACTAAAATTTTTGGGAAAAATTAAGAACTCTAATTCAGTACTCTCAAAAAAATTGTAAACTTGATTACTGAGTCAGTGTATCTTTTTCGTCTTATAACATGAAAGTTTGCCTTATTTGATACTACAAGTTCTAATATATTTCTGAAGAGTGATTTTATCGTGATCGTAAAGATAAGAAAGCCAAAATATTTTTAAAAAAACATAGAAGCAAATATAGAAGCAAACATACTTTATTGTTGTCGACGCCGATCCCTTAGAAGAAAAAAGATTCGATATGGTCAGAGTGTTTCATTCTTAGTACATATGTCATTGTTTCACTTAGGTTTGACAGCGGTTACATTAAAAAAAAAAATACTAGCTCGTACATTTGTAAAGAACAAATAAAATTCTAGATTGGATACACTGCCTGAAAAACTCATTTTTGAAAAAGATGATGGGAACAGACAGACCTTATTGCTGTTGTAGACGCCAATCCCTTAGATAAAAAAAGTTTCAATATCATTAGAGTGCATTCTTACCATAGCATTTTGATATCCTTCAATCATGTTGCGACTGTTCTTCGAAGTATAACATATGAAAAAACATTTCTTCATTTTTTAGAATGTGAAAGAGAACACTGTTTAAAACAAGAGTTCGGACGTTACTGCATTTGTTGCAGAGAAATAGCAAAAACTCTTGAAAATATGATAAAAAAGATGTATTACGTTCAAGAGGATAAAACATGCAAAAACCAATAAGTAACCACAGTTCTTTTCTTCGATTAGAATTTTCGTCATCACCATAAAAATTATTAACAAGTAACATCGGTATATCTGTTTCTATCGTGGGAAGTTACAATAGTGATGAGCCGAATAACATTCGCCTTTTTAAGACTAATAATCCACTCGGGACGAAGTTGTTGGATTAAAAATTTGAACCAAGTGCCGAATAGACGAACTTTATCCTAAGGAACAGAAGAAGTAAATAAATTAAGAATTGAACTGAAACAGTTGTCGGAAATAATAAATGACACATGTGGTTCTAAACTATTAAACAAATGATCGATGACGAAAGTCTTAGACATCTCTGTATCCCATTTCATAACCGATATCCTTAATTCTAATCCTAGATTAGACCAGTAATGTACGCGAAGCCTGCACTTGGCATCACTAGTTCACGAATATAAAAAAGAGGCCTTCATGAACAATCAGATAATCAAATTCCATCTTCAACACGAAACTCTGCCGGTTCGCGACTATACCGACTATACAAAACAAACAGTCAGTCAGTCAAAAATCAGCTACAAAACGTCATTTTCCGGTCCGCTACCAGTCAAATTTCAACTCCGAAATTCTGTCGGTCCACTACCAGTTCTCTCAACCGACTTTAGTTGTAATCCGCGATCAGATTTCTCAACCCCGATTTTAATCGCGATACAGTCGAGTTACTCAATCGAAATCCAGTGCATCCAAATCGCTTGGATAAGCTCCCCCTTGGGTCCAATCATCATGAGACATCCAATCACTTACAGTTATCGAGATCGGACCTCTGATGATCCTCCGTCATCCTCGAAAGAATGCCAAAACTTGCAGAGTAGTAAATCCCGTCTTAATTTATCCGTAACCTTATTCATCGTAAACCTATACTATAATCCAACGCAAAACCAGTGCCACGCTTAAACCACCCCCACAAGGATTAGTTTAAAAGCTGGGCCTACCGTGAAGCGCTGAGACTCCTGGACCAAGGAATATCTTGAGGTATCAGGAGTACTTTTCGGTTTCTCGAGATCGGAGACGCCCAGCCGAGGACGCATTCATCATCTTCGCCACCACCGGCTTCGCCGGTTCTACCTGCTAACCGAGACACGTTAGAGGTGATATCTCTTCTGTCTCCTTCACCTTCATCTCGAACTCCTTCATCTCCTCCTCGATCTCCGTTAATCGTGTTTTCGAATGCTCTGACGGAGCGAATTTTCTCTGATATCTCTCCGCTAATACCCGATTCACTCATCATCTCAATCTCATTTTCTTCCAGAAGAACTCCATCTTCGACGAACTCTACGGATAGCGTGGAGTTCCTAGAAGAAACTCCTTTTCCACTATCGAGATCCTATTTCCACATCCAAGAGAGTGATACATTTGAGTCACTCGTTAAATAATTCTCGCGGACTATTCCCGAGGGAACTTTTACGATCGGGTCCCATTATTTTGATTCACATGAAATCCGGCATGGAATTATCGGCCAATCCCCCGGTCCTGTATTCCGATGTTTATTCTGAATTCTGCTTATTCATATTTAGTTCCGATGAAATTCTTTTTCAATCTTTTTCGTCCTTTCTCTGTTATTGTCCAAATAAAATAAAAATCTGTCTGCTCTGCTCGCCCTAAAACTTCACTCTCTAACGATTTAATGCAACTTAACATGTAAATAGTTAATAATTATCTTGTCGATTGTCTGTAAATTTTTCTTTCTTTTTATTTTAGTAATCATATTAATTAATGTGTAAATTAGTTTATAATAATAAATTTATTAATATATAACTCTTTTCTTTATCTTTTGTAATTGTACTTGTAACTTTGTAATTGTATTTGTAATTGTATTAAACTTGTAATCCGTTAATGATAGATTGACGGTTAGTAATAATAAACAATGTCAATAATTTTACATCTCTCTTGTTCTCTAAATTTAAAACTCTAAAATGTCGTAATCATTAATTTTGCCTTTTCAAAGATCGCACGTGGTCCATTCCCGAGTTAAAGAGATTAGATTCCTTGACTCGAAATTCGGACCGACGATCGCATCGCTCGTAGGAAACAGGTGTATAGCGTCATTGCGGGACTTTGATCCATATTTCGAGATGAAGGATGCGTTGTACTCGCGGATACAAAAGTCGTCCTTCCAATGTTGTTAGATGGATCGCATGCGCGTCCAATGTAGCTTCAGTAATGTACCGATCACTTCCAGATACCCTCACCATTTCCTTTCCTCTTCTCTCCAATAGGATCATAAATTTAAAATCTCTAAGGATTTGGACGTAACAATAGCTTAACATAAATAACTTCTATCTGTAACGTGTGTATATTCATACATCACATACATATATGCAATATTATATAATATTGCCTATATATGTATTATATTTAAGTACACATTACTAATATCTGTATATTTTAACATGAATAACTTCTACTTCTTTTTAAACGTAGCAAAAAATGTAGTAGCTACATACATTATATGTGTAATATATCTATGTATTGTTAATACATGTTACATTCTAATCTAAAATGACATTGTACAAAAAGAAAAATGCTATTACGGCCATGTGTCAATGTATACTATCAATACTAAAAATCTATAGTTTAATATATGTTATTTCATATTTTTAGTATTCGTATATACCATATTTTCAGCAATCTATATCGATACACACTCGATACTACATCGTAATATCACTTTTTCTTGTGTCATTTTAGATTAAGATATAACATGTATTATTGTCAATATATGGACACACGTTGAATATATATATATATATATATATATATGTGTATATGTACTATTTCATTTTTTGCTATGTCTATATCAAAAAGAAAGATAGAAGTTATCTATGATATATCTCAAATATAGAGATATTACTGGAGACAGGTAGTGTCTTGGCGCTAAGCAAACCCAATGTCATAGTATATTTATACGTGTAATATGTTAAATATATTATAATATGTCAGTAAACACATTAAAAATTACTCATGCTGGAATATTCATGCAGATGTTCATTTTTATGCAATATTAGACTTTTATATTATATTATAATATATAATGATATATAGAAAATTTAATTTTAAATTGTATATAAAAAGACATGAATACGAATTATAATTACATTTTAGGTGTATTATAATGTATGTATGCATGCACAATAATACAAAATGTTATCCTATTATTGCATATAGACATATTAGTGAATTATTGTAATGATATATGCAATATTAAAATTATATTTTGGGTACATTATTGTGTATATGTACATTATATTACATATAAAATAGAATTATAATTTATGTTCACTAATAATGCTTTTTTTATATGTTACAACAATATTAGAATTAAATGTTATGTTTGTGAGATATGCATACACACTCATTATACAATATATATAAAATTATAATTTTGCGTATAAATAGATAATATCTGCATTATCTCAACATGAGTAACTTTTATCTGTTTAAATAATGCGTGCGTGTTTGTGTGTATGTGTTCACATAATATAATGTACATACATAAGATTAACTTCAATCCCGGTTTATTTTTTTCACAATTCTAAAATGGAAAATTTTTCAAAATAAAATAAATCTTTCATTTGTGGGACCGAGCCTAATATATGTTTTCCCTGAGCTAAAATAGTAATATAGGAAACGGAATAAAAATGTTGATAATTATTCAATCGAATTTCCTGCATGATCATATTAACTCAGAGAAAATAAGCATCTTATACGTGGAAATAAAAACCTGTAATCTCGATTAAGTTCGACCATTCAGCATCCTCTTAATGTCGAAAGAATGACACAGCATGTAATACATTTTGTTACTGTGCGAGATACATTTTGTTATACGCGGATTCACGCTTTAAATAGGCGGTCGAGAGTGCACAACCCGTAGTGAACATGAAATTCGTACGGCAATCGCTGACGATACGCGTCATGAACTGTGACGCGAAATCGCGAATGATAGGAGGCGGCGTGAGAAGCGCAAGCATGGCGAAATGCTGCCGAATACTATACGTGCGATTATTTGTGGTTCGTCAAATTGTGATAAAACTAACATTCTAATAAGCTTGCTCGAGAATCCGTATATATATATATTCCAGAACGTGTACATCTATTCAAAATCGCTGCAACAATCAAAGTATTAATATCTCGAAAATTTATTTACATCGATCGACGAAATCGGCTACTTTACGTTCTCTAACAACATCGATGTTGTTCCATTGGGCGAAGTGTGCCCAAATTCTATTTTTATCTGTGATGACATGGCATGTAACAAGCAGGATGCGGTGAGAGAATACTTCTTGATGGGATTGCCATGCGAACGTCGATTGCTTCTATCTCTCTTAGACATATGAGAGGATACTTAAACATCTGATACGCAACAACGCGAACCTGCTTTGAATCTCCTGTTCAAACAAAATGATATCAACTTGAAACATGTTTACAACGATCACGTAAATACCGATATGTCGTACAATGAATTTTGCGCGTTGTATCGCGACTGTAATTTCTAGTAATAGACAAGGACGGTGTGTTTAAAAATGGGAGATACAAAAGGATTTAACGAATTCGCAATATCATAATGTGATCAGTCGTTGTCGATACTTCGCTAGAATGAATATGACTGATATGTGCGAACGTGAAAAAATCGCGAAAGAGATCGAGAAGACGAGCAAGAAACATTGCACTTTGAAGGTCGGTAGAATCGTGGAGGACATGGCATTGGACAGATATTTCAAGCCTGTTATCAAACCGCTGCGACAGATCGTTCATAAGCCGGGGCGTGCGATAAAAAGAGAATTATGCTACGATGACGCAGTCTGTCTCTAAACGCAAGAAGAAGGAGGAGGAGGAGGAGGAGGAGGAGAAGCAGAAGGAGGAAAAAAAGGAGAATGAGAAAGATAGCGTAACATTCGAACTCTCCGCGTAAATTCAATGATCAATCGCACAATCGTGTATAGCCGATCACCTCCGCGTATGAAGATTGTATAACCGATAGAATCGTTCGAGAATGTTTTCGAAAAAACGAACTCGCTAACGAAGATTCAAAATTGGTTGCAAACGTTGGAAGACCGAGAGACGTTGGCAGCTAGCTTGGACCCACTGGTTGGGTGATACTCAAAAGTACGTTAAGGCTATCCTGGGAGCGCGAGGAAAAGAGAGCTGTGTAGATGACGTATATGGCATTTATCTACATAAGGACGGACTGATTGGCAATAAACCTTCGAACGTGAATGAGGTGGACAACATAATTATCGTTGACATACGATACGCTGGTACATGTGGTCTTTACGAATTTTCAAGAGAATTTCCGACGATCTCCTTTACACGGAAGACGAGCACAAGTACAAGGGCATGCTGGACGAACGCGCACAAACACAAGCATCATTCGCAGGATCGAGTATTAGGTAACAGGAGATACAAGGACAAACACGTAATCGCACCATTGATGTCGGTCACATTCAAGAAGCAAAAGAAATCTGGAAAAGAATTATTTCATGCAATGACGCTGAACGACAGCGCGATCGATTACGTGCACTGAGACGATCTCAACAATTTAATGAATCGTCTACGATTGCTTGATGCTTCGCATCGATGCGAGTGGGCAACAACGCTTACGATAATGAGATGCTGTCAACCATCGAGAAACTTTGCGAAGCCGGTCTCATTATAAATTGCGTATGCATAAAATGGATTAGTCTAGTTGTGAATCCAGAAAAAAATTTTTTTGTTTCTTGTATCGTGCGTATTACGTTTCGAATTATGAAAAATAAATCCGATGTAAAGAGAGAAAAAATTAATTCTCAGAGACGTCGGTTTGTTGAGAAATTGAACGCTCCGGCGAGAAAAAAATTTTCCGCGAAGGCGTGTCATAATCCGGAGACATGATTTTTGTTTTATTTTTTTATATATTTTATTTGTGCATTAAATGGAATGGAAAAGTTTACATGGTGCACAAAATAGTGCAGCACCAGTAAAGTCTGCTGTTTCTAACGTCTATCAAAATAAAGAGGAGGAGAACAGAAATTTCAAATGCAAAACTCAAATTAACAATAAATAAATTAACAATATAATATGAAAGTTGAGAATAGACAAAGATATATATATATATATATACATATTCCGGGACTGAAAATAAAATTAGTTAAAAACAATTTTACAAAATTTTACAATTTTACACTCTTTTATGACTTTCTATTTTCAAGTGAAATTAATTTATTTTTATTCGTTTTCGAGAAAAAAACAAATTTGACAGATTCCAAGATATATATTCTTCCAGGACATTGACAAATAAGTTCCGGAACAACGTGTTTCCAGGACATTCACAGACTGGCAGGTTCTGGGACAATTTATTTTTCCAAGATACTGACTAGAACGGCAAATTCCAGGACAGAAACTTTCCAGGACATTGACTAGAATGGCAGTCGGGACAGTACAAAATCTTTCTAGGACATCTTTGGCAAGAATTGTTTTAGGTGCATTTCGTTATTCACATATAATGCAGTACCTAAACTACTTGACTGTATATACAAAATGTTTCGTAATTTGGAATAGTAATTATTAATTCTGGATTCTTGTGATTAGTTAAAACTTTATTATTCAAAGATGTCAGAGCTGTCTGAAGAAGAGGTTATACTAAATTAAATGTTGGTATCTTGATATTAGCTTTTTAAAATTGTTTCATGTGTCTATTTGTGTCTATCCCGTAGACATAGTATAAATAGATTGAGCATTGCCATATGTCAGACAAAGATATTGATTTTTCACTCTGCGAGTGAGAAGAAGGGAACACAATTGGATCTTTCGTTCTCTCTCTATCAGAAGAAAGTGGGGAGGGGGAGGGGGCATCGTGCGTGATCGCGCATCTGTTTTAGATATAGTATAAAGAGTAGATGCAATCATGATTCACCCTCCATTTTCTTCTGTTAGAGAGAGAACGAAAAATTTAATTGTGTTACCTCTTTCTCGAACGTGACTGCCATGTCTCACGCTATATGCTCGGCCTATTTATATTATGTCTATAGTCTATCCTTAAGCGTTGTTACTATCTTTTGGAACATCCTGTATACTCAATAAAACAGTTTATATCCTTAAAATATTGTACATGAATAGAAAAATGTCTCCGAAACCATTCTGAACGGTGTCCTTAAAAATTTGTCTCCAAAGTTGCAATTTTTGTCAGTATCCTGGAAAATGTATTGTCCAGGAAGCTATCATTTTAATCAGTATCCTGAAAAATGTTTTATCTCGGAAGCTGTCATTTTATTCTGTCCTGGAAAATGTGCTGTCTCTTCCGTTCTAGATGATAACCTGGAGAAAATATGCTCTCCTAGAATCTACAGCGCTGAAACTCTCGAAAACTGCAAAATTAAAATTTCCTTTCCCTAAAAGAAAAAAGAATAAAAACATTTCATTAAAAAGTGAAAATAGTTTTGATATATAAAGGATAATAAAATTAATAAAAGGAATTATCGTTGATTTAAATTTTATAAACAGTTGTAAGATAAATTTATATATTTCCAACAACTCGATATTTCAAAGTTTAAAAGCCGCGTTATGAGCTTTGCACTGCTTTGTCTAAAGTAATATCACGTCTAGCGACGTGTCCTCGATGCTCGAGCAGCTGATTCGTACATCAGTCGATTAACATCAATATTGCAACAAGATTGTTGTTATAAATCATTGCATTACAATTGGGCGCAAACGACGAGAAGATCTGCGAAGATACCAATTGCAATGCGAGAAGTTATCTCTATTCCACGAAAATTATACCAGCAATTTTTGGCAAGAAGTGAGAAAATATTTTCATTTTGGATTTGTCGATTTTCTACTAAGACATCGAATAAAGATCAATTTACAATCCATATAGTATTACTCGACAACATATGCTATTGTTTATTTAAAACAATCAATATCCTTTTTTTCCTTCAGTTACAAGAAAAAGAAAAATTTTGATCAAATGATTCTTTTATACACTATGCATTACATGTTATGTGAAAGTCTGTGCTACGATTATTATGCTCATGGTACATACTTATACTTTGTTTACACGATCCGATTTTTGCCGAAGTTATACTTTTGATATATTAAGGCCTTTTGATATATTCACACAATATAAGAACAGCAATAAATATTAAATTAAATAGTAAGTATAAATAGTAATTATTCAATTTATCTGATGTCAGTTACTTCGGAATACATGGTTTCTAATATAGGTTGAAATCTTGATATTCATTCCTGCTCCTAATATTGTGCGCAGAGCCTTATATAATTACATTATAATGTACATACATTCATCCAAATATATATAT
>Ga0157364_1002761_pt1 | contig 16661 bp, 13 predicted proteins | sample AttsexASBM2_FD_111476 | JGI IMG/M metagenome (GOLD analysis project Ga0157364, IMG submission 111476) | Fungus gardens microbial communities from leaf cutter ant in Ribeirão Preto, State of São Paulo, Brazil - Atta sexdens ASBM2 | ecosystem: Host-associated > Fungi > Mycelium > Unclassified ... | reverse complement strand
TGACTACGTTTACATGGCACTTTTAATTGGATTTAAAGCTCTTGAGTCACCATAGCTGTATTGAATCGTGACGTCAGAAACGAGAAATGACACATTAATTTTTGTTATGTGCCATTTATAAATAAAGATAATTGGATAAAACAAAATGATGAAATCGCTCAAGAATAATTATAAAAATGGACGAAAACTATATCATTATCTTCCCCTGACAGTCAGTAAATAATCGTAAAAAGTGATAAAAGGCACGTGAAAGTGAAAATAGGTTACGCATGCGCATTGAGTAAAAGCACTTCACGTGCCTTTTATCCTTCATTTTTTATGATTATTTTCTGACTCAATGGGAATGAGATTAGCTTTCGTATATTTTTACAATTGTTTTAAAGCAATTTTATTATTTTATTTTATCTAAATTGTATTTATTTATTACAAATGACACATATAAATGTGTAGACTATCATAAATAAGAAACTAAAATGGTGCAGTGATTAGATGTAATCAATAAACGGAGAGAATTTTTCGTTATATTTTATTTTAGCAAAATTCCCTGCAAATAGGGATAAACGTGAAACAATTTAACAATCTATTAAATATTAACAGTAATGATAGGAATTTTTTAAATATACAAAATTTTACAAACTACATAATAAAAATTTTCAAGCAAGTTTTAAATTATTCAAAGACAAAATATTTACAATGTACTTACAGGAAAATTTACATATTATATTTTAATACAGATTAGTAGTTGCTATTACAATATATTATTACATTTTGGCACATGTAACTTCTAAGAATTATTAGAATTTTTTAATTAATTTTGGTACAAAATTAAAAAAATGTTCTGTCAAAATACAACCCTCATTTATTTTCGTTGTCAATTCCAAGATTGAAGTCGATAGATGATTTCGTAATTCTGCGCCTTTTATTCTGCTTTGATTGGTTTTTTTACTTGTGAGAAACTAAACTTCATTGTGTCCATCTGTCGGCAGTGTCGATTCACGAGTAAGCAATTTTAGTAGTATTTTAATAAAAGTAAGAATGTCATCGGATGTTCAATTATTATGTTGCAAAATTATCATAACCGATTAATGTAAATCAAGTTGAAAATATTATGTAATGTAAAATTTATATAAGATATTTTATGTTTATTATTACTTTGACACACACAATATTTGTATATACTATATTTAAAACCATAAGGAATCAAATTAACATATTTTAAGATGACTGAAATTTTACTATATTTTATAAAATTATTCAAATATATTTTATATTTTATTCCGGAAATATTAATAAATTAGAAAGAATCACACAAAAAATTCTTCGAAATCAAGTTCAGAGTAAATTCTAAGATAAAATTTTCTCCGTGTAGTTCTACTATTATTCTAGAAGGAACTGCAATGAAGGCAGCAAACTAACAATTTAATACTTAACCAACTCAATATCGAGTTTCTGATTATCTAGAACTCTAGTTATGATACAAGAAAATTTCAAGCGTTTCATACAGATTTTTTGGTTTCGATCATTATTCCCTGCAAACTTCCGCATGAGGTGTGTCATAAGATAAATAAGATATTATATAAAATATTTCTAACGCAATCGTAGTCTCTCTTACTTCAGGCTTATCTAAAATGAAGTTATAAATAGTGATAATTATCGCAGTAATTTGCGTCGCGAGCTAATAACGCCCGCGCGCATGTCTCTCCGCTTCCTCGATTTAACAGCGGAGAGACCTAACGTTAAGAGGGCGGTGCGCGCCAGCGTCGCCGATAATGGATCGCCGCTTTACTAAGAATCATCCGTCCGATGCGCGAATAACGGGGGAAGCGTATACACGTCCATACCGATATGAGCATACAGAACGTGTACTAGCGCAAAAGGCGTTATTTATGTCCTCTTTGTCGGGGCTATCGATAACCGCTGCGGAGAACTGCGGCACGGCACGATGCGGCGCGGCGTAGTGTAGTGTCGAGTAGCGTAGCATAACGTGTGGTATGGCGCGGCGCGGCGTGGCGTGGCCTAGTGCGCGGCTCGTGTCGGTGTATACGCACATAAATAATGCGAGCGCAATTTCCCATGTAATTGATGGGGCTCCCCTACTCTCCCCCACACCCGCCCCGTTCCCGTTCCATAATGGTGAGTGAACTGGGCTCGGGATGTTAGCCGGAGAGTGCACCCCGCGGGGCGTAAACTCGACAATGCCTTCGTCACGTCGCGCATTGTTTGCCACCGCCGAGAGTTCACTCTCGCGGCTTGATTTACCGTCTCCGGCTGCGCTCACGAGTCGCGGACGGCCCCGCAAAGAGCATGTACCGAAATTTTCGCTGAGAGACATCCCTGCTTCTCTTTCCGCTTCTCTCACCGCGCGCGATTCCGCGGAGGGATGGATACAACTGGATATATGCGGCTTAATTCAATTGCTACTTTCTTTCTTATTTTTTTATGTATTTTGAATATTATTCGACCATCATATTTGATCACATTAACTATCCGAAATTGATGATGGATTTATTGAACCCATTCAATTATATTTTTTGTCAAAAAAGTCAATTCAATTTTTTATCTGGATTATTTTTATTAAAATATACTTATAATTAATATTCATTATTTGTTGTATGTATTTTTACTTATGTTACCTCGATTATTTGGAATTAATTAACATACCTTTTAATTATAATTAAATTATATGGATCTTCCAGTAATTGTGTTACATATTTTAGCGTCAGCTCCGGGATTAAGGAATAATCTATATGTTATAGAACAAATTCGTTAATTTACATAATAAAGTTATATTATATCATTTATATATTTTACAATTTATTTGAAAGCTTTTTATGCTATAAATAAATTAATAATTTTTACTTATATGTCCATTGAGAAAAAATGTACTAAATTTAAAGATGTATACATATTATATTTTTTAATAGCATTAATTAAACATTTGCTTGTTTACGATAAATATTTATTTAATAAAAAAAAATCATAATTAAATCTAATTATCGATTCTTGCATTTACCAAATAAATATATGTTTATATTTAATAAATATTTATAATTAGTATTACTCAAGCAAAGAGAGAGAGAGAGAGAGAGAGAGAGAGAGAGAGAGAGAGAGAGAGAGAATATAATTTCACAAAAATTGATTATTTCTCATCCACGAATCTAATGGAATAAATACTTGTTTTTCACATTTACCATCTGCATAGTTTTACATATGCATTCAATATACGGATTTGTTCCTTTAAACCATATCTGCGTAATTCAGAGTCATGTTTCCGCTGGGCAGAAAAAAAAAGAAATTGACAGTGTCGATCGAAACGAGATTCGGATTTTCTTTTCCATTTCCTTTCCGTAGCCGTTCAGAACGCGGAACACGTTGCTTCCACTTCTGTGTATACGCAAGTACACGTTATCTCGTTCCGACAATCCGATCGGGCATCAGGCCGGTCCAGACGGGCAGACTAGATTAGGAAGGGTTAACCAACGCGCCGGTGATTTAAATCAATGACGGCGGCACATCTGCTGGCAGAGATTAATGATTAGACGCACGAGAATGAAGCTCGGGACTCGGCGCTTTCAGAGATCAGACAGATTAGAAACTAATTTAACGAGCAGCTTTCATCTTGCAATCCAATATCCATCCCAATCCCCCTTACTGTATCACGTGGGCAGCCACTACTACCGGGTATATTGATTGATCGATGTCGACGATGCGGTAAACGTGGCGCGGCGTTTCACCGCCTAGATTCGTCCCCGCTTTCCATTTCCGAGATACACTTTTTTTCATATGTTCACTTTCGAAGCAGATGCCTTTTCGTTAATCATGAAACTTTCAAACTAGCCGTTTTTTTTCCCAAGTAAATAAAGTAAATAGGAACTTTTAGCTAATCGAATGATATTTAGTGTTATAAATCGTTGAGATAAAAAAGAAATAGAATTTTCGCAAGCAATACCTTTTGAAGGAAATGCGAAAAGAGAAAGACATAAACATTTATGTTAAAATATATATTCTCTTTCATGCTAATTATAGCTGTTATCGTAACGTTATCATATTTATGCTGGGTTCTTGATACTTGAAAGGATACTGCAGTTATGTATCACAGCAACTCTATAAATACATCGGCTGACAGTTTACGACAACGCGGAAGCCATTAAGCGATGACTTGTAAGACGATGCTGCAACTCTTCTTGAAATACTTCGAAAATACATGTCGATCGATAATATTGACGTCTATTGATTGCTAATAAATTTTCAAGCTCGGAGCATTATATTATATTACATTATCACTTCACGCGTCACAGCGACTTTTGACATTTGTTTTATTTACTTAAAAATCGTAAAAATAGATAATTCGATGAAAAAATTACTTTTGAATGCAAATATGACAATTTTAAAAATCTCTTAAATTTTTTAAATGTTATTTTTTTAATTTAAAAAATTATAAATCATAAATTAAGTTAAATATAAATTAAGTTAACAGTTTCAACGACGATTGGGTGAATATCCGTGATAAAAACGTCGCAAAAATTCTATACCGGCAATATAATTCCGGCACTGAATTGTATTTTGCAGAACTGTAAACGTGCACCGAAATAATTTGTGCATCGCGATTGTAAGATTTATAGCGTAATTAAATGAACTATAATCCTAGTACACGAGACTAATACATATGTATATATATAACTTGCATCACGCATCCTATATATTTTGCCCATTTAGTTCGTGGATTACAAGGTTACCAGTTATACCACAACTTTTCGAAAGAAAATATTTTAAATGAACGTGAAATAAAAAGATTTTATAATTAACGTATTCATAAAGCTTGATAAATGCATTCATAATAAATTCGGCAAAAATGATAATATAATTGATACAGAATAAGAATTTATATGAGAAGAGAATTCAAAAGCCGATATTCATCGGATTTTATAGTTTAAGTACAGTTTTAAGACGGTCATGAATCAATCAGAGAACCGTATTAGCATTTTAAGATATACTTAAGGCATTCTTCAGAGAATGTACTTCATGAGAACGTACTGCGAATATCAAAGAATTTTTTGTTTTTAGATAATGTATGATATAATAAATTTGCCAAAAGCGATCCATTATATATGATCTTAGATGAGATCTATAAATGACTATATAATCGATACAGAATAAATGTGGGAAAAGAATTATTTTCAATTCTTTTTGTTTCCACATACACTGCTACACTGAATATAATAAATTCGGCAAAAATAATAACATAATCGATAATCAGAATAAGAATTTATATGGGGAAAGATAAAAAGAATTGATCCGATTCCTTTTTGTATGGTTTTAGGTACTGCGTAAATAGATCTTGAGACGCGGGAACCGCGAGTAAAGCTTAAAGAGTCCGTTTGAACAATAAGAGTGATAGTTAGTCTTTTAAAAGATACCTTTATCGTCGAGCGCGCATTATTGCCGTATCTTCGGAACGTTACGCGAATTGATGTGCATCAAAACGAGATACTGGAGTCGGTGCGCGTCGCGAGAAACACGATAAGCACGTCTGGCCGGTTGTTTACGAGAATGCGGGAACCGTGTAACGGTGCAGACCGCGTAAGGCAACGGCCGGGTAGCTCGGCCCGAAACACCCCTGGAACACCCCCCCTGATGGCTATAAAACTTCCGGAAAACCATGCGCGCCTGTCCGCCCGCTGTCACATACGCTCTTTCCCGCTTACTGGGAGTTACGAGGCTGTAATTTCAGAGCGAAAGAGAGAGAGAGAGAGAGAGAGAGAGAGAGGGGGGGGGGAGAAGCGCCTCTTTCACCCTCTCCGCTTTATCTCTTCCTCCTCCCCTTTCGTTGCAGATCCGCCGTCGTCGACCCCTTTGTGCTCCGCTGTAATCCCTCTGCCGCACCAGCGTACAGGTCTGGTCTGGTCGTCTCCTGTCCCACGATGGAAACACCGTCGGCGACAAAGTTGAAGTTACGAGCGCGGTGAACTCACAAAAGCTTTTTACAAAACTGTTAGCCGGTTCCGGTGTGAGGCGGGGATCCGAATGATTTGCGGTCGCGGGGGCTCGGCACTCGCTATTTGAATGTCTCGCACTTCGCGTGTGCCTCTTGCTATCCTCCAAAGAATAATATCTCGTGATCCCGACGTCGTCTCGATAGCTTCGATAAAAATATGTACATCAAGAGACTTTATTTAAGGAAAAAAACTTAGTATTCCCTCTATGTGCGATATCCGCATACGTTTTAATTCAATGCATCGATATTAATAAATGGAAACAAAATATACGAAAGTATAAAAGACCAAGCAAGTTTCAAGTACCAGGCATAAATGTATATGGTATATCGTAAAATGTATAATATTTAATGTTTATTATTAATTCGCTTACCGTGTTATATCGCGAAATAAATTATAATCAAGCACGAGATTATTTTCACCGTGTACAGTTTCTGCGAGGATATTATAACGTTTATTGCCTATCGTAAAAATTTCTACTGACCTCGAAGTATCTTCACTGATGTAGATACTTTAAGATGTGTCACTGGTGAAAAAAATTCTCATAATATGATGTCATAATAATTTTAAGAATTTTTCAAATTGATGAGGATTGATTCTGAAGAAAAATATATCTTAGATTTTTCACATTTTATAAATTTTCTTTAGAATAGCATGAGAAATCTTAGAATGTTTCAGATTTCATATAGCGAAAGAATTTTGGAAAAAAAAAATTTGATAAATTTAAAAAAAATTATAAAATTATATAAATTTTCAAAAAATTATAGAATTATATAGAAATCCTGAAAAATTATGAAGAATTCTACGAAAAATCCTCACTGGGCGATCCGCTGCGTTTTACTCATCGTCGGAGAATGTAGTGAAACTCTTCGGTAAGGTATGTTTTTTCAGGGGAAATAAAAATTCTTGGCGCCAAATATCCGAGCAGCGAAGGAAAAAAAGAGACAATGAACATAAGTGGTACGTCGTTCTTTAACCTGCGACGAAATGATCAGGAGGACGCACCTGCACGCCGGTGAAATGTCGCTGTAGCGGGAAATTCGCGTTGGACATCCGGAAACGAGGCCTGTCCAAACAGAACGTTCCCGACGACAAAGGTAGGACGAGACGCGCGCAGTTTGTACATAATGACTCGGGGACGCGGGATACACGGGGCGCGAACAGCTGCCCGTCACACGGCGGTAAGGCAGAGAAAAGACCGAGGAGCGTGCACGCCGACGTTGTCACGCGGATGAATACGGCGCTACCGTGGATAGGCACAAGTCCCTGACGAATAGAGTTAATGTCGAAAGTGTCAACATGAAATATTTGAGTGGCGAATAGGCCGAATAGGCGTGACTCTGTTCGGGTGGGAAGGGGGGAGGGGGAAGACTGCAAAAGTATCTTTGTACGCCGTTTATATAAAGGGGCTTTGTATTCCCCCTTGGATTTATTGGAGCGGTTTCGCAATCGGTCAAATGTCTTGACAATACTGGCCTGCAAGGGACTTTGACAGACCAAGTGCGACACTGTTTTGCCTTATAGGTATCTCGATTTAGAGTCAACCACTTACATATAAATTTTAATAATCTTGATTGAAATAAAATGAAAATGTTAAACGGTGATTTGCGACAAGATACTACGTACACTGAAAAAAGTCTAGTAAAGCTATCAAATATATTTTAGTATATATTTATGGTAAATATTATCCAACATAATAATAGTAATCAATCTATTTGGTAATAACTAGAAAAGTATGATAATTTAGAAATTTGGTTAATAATTTAGAAAAGTAAAGTTAGCATTTAGTTGCTCAAAGTATTATATTAACTGAACATTTGATAGAAATTATTCCATCTAGCTCTCCTAAGGGCATGCAGAGAACCCTATATTCAGGTTATGGCTCGATTTACGTTTACAATGCTCATGGGTATCATTTGTTCTTATATTTCACATTTAACAACAAAGATGAAACGTAAGCTTAAATTAGACCGCGGTCTAAAAACATTTCCAGAATATTAAATAAAATATTCTGTGTGCAGTGTGGATATCATTCAGACTTGATTAAAGACTTTAACTTGCTCTTGAGAAAATATCTACAGATATATTTTGTCCTATATATTTCGGATTTCAACGAATAACAGCTTTCGTTGAATTTTGTTTTGCTTTTTCGCGCAAGGTGGCGGGCAGAAAATTCCGGAGATTCCGAAATGATCAAATTGAGCATCGTTACTACACTAAAAGGATATTTGCTTAGCATACGTGCCAACCAATCGGGGGATCTTTCCGAAAGTGTCAAACGGTTAAAGTTGTTTCTGCAAACAGACCGTACAGTAGCACCGACGTTCCGACTGACATGAGCATCATGACGTCAGTTTAGCGGGGACCAACCGCAATCGCGAAGAGCAGCGGGACCGTTCACAAACACGAACTACGCGGACGATGTTTGCACAGTCGGTTAGCATCGAGTGCTACTGTATACATAGGCTTGTCGTTGCCATCGCGGTCGACGTGTGCGTCCGATGGCGTAAATAAAGTAGCCGCGGGCGCTAAGTCCGCTAAGTGCCCTCCCAATCTGTATGCGTTCCCCATTAGCGTTTTTGGCAAGAGTAGGGGACCTAGCGATCGCCAAGCGAGTATATACTACGAAAGCTGAAGTTAATACACAGTCCTGGTCCTAAACAAGCAACGTTGCTTGACATGCTCTTTTCTTCTCGAAACCGCCATTAGTCATCGAGTACTTTCGTTCTTCGTTGCTCATTAGAAAATATGGACTAATGATTTTTATTTTTCGTTAAGAAATTCAGTATCATCGAAAATAATAAAATTGTTGAATAGAAAGAAAAAGGACAGAGCACGAATAATAGTTTGTAGAGGAAAAAAGAGAGATATATATATATATAGAAGATTTCTCCAGATTTTCCATACAAACTTTAATAGTACGTTCTATGAGCTGAAATAAGAAAAAAATATTACATAAACATAGGTTTTTAAATACTTTATTAAAAAGTTATAATAAAAATATGAAATATATAAGAAACATTTTATCTAAATTTATATTTCAAAGTACCGTCTGTCTCGGCTTTTTAATAGGAAGATTTCCTCTACCTTTGCAAAAAAGTGATAAATTTAAAATTACATTGGCGTCAAGCTTGTACTGTGATTAACAAAAGATCAACTTATCATTTATTTTTAGTAGATTTACAGAACAGATTCTGTTGGAATAGAGTCATACATGTTTGAATAGTGTAGCGTTATAGTGCAGTTATATCATTCTTTTAGCAGAACATCTAATTGCTTGAAAGATATTGGAAGAAGTCTATTTTTCATTCTGTTCTTCAAAATTATAAATTATATTTAAATTAGGCGATTGCATTAACTAGAAAAGATATTGAAGAAAAGGGAAAATATTTTAAACAATAAGTGACAATTGAAGCAAATTTTTTTCGTATAATCATTTATGTAAATAATTGAAAGACATTCTACTAAAAAAAAAAAGAATAATATATTATTTCATTGATAATTGTTTAAGTATTGTGTGATTCTATTCCAACAAGGATGTGTGTTGCAAGTAAATGATGTACCAACCTCTTATTATAATATCTAATAGAATAAATAACATATCTCGCAGGTGTTCATATTATCTTGTCTATCCCTTATATATAATTGTATGTAAAATAAAATCATTATACACAAGTGTGCACGCAAATCAGACATTATAATAGCATTTGTCAAACTGTCTGCATGTATTACCGCGCGTCAATCCACGAGATTCTCGCTTAGGATAATCTATGTTGTACATTCAAGGATTCTTTGAAGACGAAACTTCGTGACTATAATATAATAACTGGAGAAGATTGTCCTCGACTATATGATTATACATATAATTTGTAGACCTCCTGCAATTATGGGACGATACTTATCTATAATGTATGCAGCCATAAATTGCCCATTCAGCCTGGTAATTACACTCTGCACGTTTTGTCCCGATGTATCGTGATGACATGACCGAGGATGATTCGAGCAGACCGGTCGTCCAGTATCCACTGTGCCTCTCTATAAGTAAATGAAAGGATTAATGTAATTCAACAAGTTTATTTTTACATATAATTTAAGATTACAGACTTTTCAAACAGTTTATCGATATTCGAATCTAAAATTACTTCCATCATTATCGTCATCGATGATAATGCTTATATCTATAAATCTGTCATATTAGCCGAGTGCCGATATAACTGATATAAGACGGGAGTATTAGCCACGTCACGGACATTCAATTGCCCGGAGGAGATTAATCTTCACGAGTCTTCACGTTCATCGCGTCTAAACTTAGTAGCGGATATCATCGGGTTCGCATTCATTGCGCAACTCGGTCATTCGGCTAATCCCGACGAGACGTAGCCTCGTGAAACGATCGGAATTAATAAAGCGTATAATATTGTTCCTGCGACAGCTAGGCAAAAGGTATCTTTCAGACACCGCCATTACGGCCGTCACGATGCGGCACCCCTCTAACTGTCCCTCCTCCGCCTCTTCGGTCCTCGTTCTGTCCTCCTTAAGCTATATTCTCGCCACCAACGGTAAATCTGTGGGCTGTCAGGGGCGAAAGGTGCGACATATCTTATCGTAAACGTCTCATAACGGCGTTGCGGCAGTAACGATGCGTGACACACGACGACGTAAAGCCATGGCCCTCGTCAGAAAGCTCTCCTGGCTCGTAAACCTCAGCTCGCCCCCTTCGTTGAAGTACCGTGAGTTAGCGATCAGGATACTCCGCCATCATTCTAGAGGACCTTGTCCTTTTATATATATATATATTTTTTTCTCGGTTCTACCAGGGGTTTCAAACAGGGGTGCGTTTCTATGCATGAAGTGTATGATCATCATTTGTTATTTATCGAATAATAAAGAAGGATAAAATCGTGGCAGAATTAGATAATACCCGCCATGGATAAAATGATGAACATCATACGCTTCATGCGTAACTTGAAACGCGCTCTATGTTGTTTATTGATATCTCTGTAGTGTTGTTCCAGCAATTTTCCCGTGTCAAGTTTATCGCGCGTATTATACGTGAAGTTTAAAATATTTATGAAATAAGTACCGTAACTTTGACTCCGTAAGAATAACTTTGGCCTAAATTTAAAAAATGTGTAGACAGTCCGCATTTCTAAAATCAGAACATAAGACATCATAACTTTCCATCTGAATGACATTTTTATTTCTTCCGGCTGCAATGTCTTTTTAACCAGTTCAAGTTTTTTTAATATTTTAGGTTTTTAAAAAATGTGGATAAATTCAAGATTATTTTTCGATTCTATTATGTCTATTAGATTATATTTTCTATTATATTATCAATTAAAGATAGTTTTTAACTCAAATGTTAAAATCTTTATTTAATAAAAATCGAAATTTAAGAATAAAATTTTGCTTATGCAAATTAAGAAAATCGATTAAACATTAAAATCGATAAAACATAATTTTTTAATTATGTAGCAAAATAAACATATTTGTGAACTCTTTTAAAAAATGAAAAAATGTTACAACTTTGATAAGAGAATAAATTTACACTATACTATACTAAAATTACAGCGTTCGAATTTTGAAAACTCATGACATAGTTTTAAAGAATATTTTATGATTGAAAGTATAATGCCGTCTGGAGTATTATCAAAATTTAAGCCAAAATTAATCATGATAGTTCTTGTTCGGAATATCATATGACACGTTTATGAATACAAATATTAACAATTTATTAAAAAATGCAACGATATTTTAATTTTCTCTCACATTCTATTATAAGCAATATATTCACCGTCATGTCATTGCAAATTATTCATATTCAAATCGCGTCGTATAAATCCATGCATCGCGCACCGCCTTTGTCGTGCAACGCGGAGAGAATGTACTTAAAAAAAAAACACGTAACGTACTACAAATAGAACCGTGTCCGATGTGTATATGAGGTACCAAGCGTTTATAACACGACACTGGCTGTCCGCGAGGGGTTGCATGGTCGAGGGATTGCAGGCGTTTGTGGGTTATATGATGAAGTGGAGAGAGACAGGGTAGGGGGTCAAGTTGGGCTAGGGTCTCCGAGTATGAGAGAGGAGGGACTACCTCATTTATGACGTCACGGGCCCTTCGGTACAGCCCGACGCTGTCACAATCATGCAGCGGCCATAAAGTAAACATCCGACATCAAAGAGCCGCCCGGGTAACGGCGTTTCCTGTCTCGATTCTACAGCACCCCTCTTCCTCCCCTACTTGTCTGCGCGTCCCTTTGGAGCGCGTAACGCGCTTGTGGGATCTCCGCGCAATCTGTACAGCGGTTTCCGTACCGTGGTCCAAAAATTCTTGAATACACATTACATATCGTTTCATTGATAGAAAAGTGATAAAATTAACATTTTTTGAGATATATAATGAAAGGAAATTGATCTTAAAAATTAACGTTTTTGTGGAAAAACATATTTGTGACTCTTCTAAAAAATAGAAAAGTGTCACAATTTTGATAAGAAATGAAATTTACACTATAATAAAATTGCAGTGAAGTTGAAAACTCATGACGTAGTTTTTTAAGAATATTTTATGATTGAAAGTGTAAAATGGAAAGACAGTTACTTGATATTCATGTTCATTGTCCTAATTATAACGTTGTTTCAATTATGATAGAATTATAAAAATACCTTACTTTGCTTACCTAAATTTGAGATGTGTTAATGAACAATATTTTGTTCGATAACAGATTGAGAGATATGTTTTTATACGACAGAATTATTGATACGATTATGTAAATCGTTACAGATACATTTTAGCGAACAATTACGTATTAATAGAAGCGAGGAAATTGCAGACGTGTAAAGAAGCATCTTCATTATATCTAATCTTCCTGTTTGCGCGAAACTTTTGATCGTTATTACGACGTAGTTCCCTCGTTTGTATGTTACGACGCTACCGACGTCGAAAATTTGTTGTCGGTTGATTATCAGAATCACGCAGGTCATCGAGCGAACGTGACGAGAGTGGTGGCCAACATGGTGCGCCGGCGCCGCTGTCTAAATTAGACAGCCTTTTGTAACCTTTGGCGTTCGTTGAAAAATAATGGTCTTATATTACTCAAGGGATGTACCCCGGTGTATCCATTTATTAGGCGCGGGATGACGGGCGGTTTGAAAATCATCCGCGGCAATTAGACACGCCGGGGCCAATTGTTTGCATGGCGGCACTTTGGTGGAGTATTCTTCAAATTATTGGCTTGACGTTGGATCGCCTCTGGCATCGGTGCCATTACAAAATGAGAAGAGTGGCTTTTACGACGAAACTAATGTAAACTACAAGTCGCGCGGCTGCCAGTCGCCGTCACTATATTCCGACATCGAGCAAAGGGTCGAAAATCCACAATCAACTACACATGGAAAAAACGGCTGAAGTATATAAAAATTCAGCTAGATGCAGAACTGAAAATAAATTTTGTTGAAGTATCAAAATAATCATATAAGATATTCAAACTGGTTATTAGAATGTCAAAATTTTTTGCTCATCATTATATGTTTTAATTTCCTACATAATTATTTTAATATTCTAACAAAGTTATATTTACTTAAATTATTTGACCTGTATTTATTTAAATTTTCAGATACTTCAAAATTGTTCTTTCCACACAAGAAAAAGAAAAAAAATATTGAGTAAATAATCATTCTAAAAAGCAATAATAAAAATAATTATGTTTTAAGTGCACGAAAAGTTTAATTAAATAATTCTAGCTGATCAATTGTACATATGAAAGATTATAAATGTTTAAGTGAATTATATTACATTAATGGCATATAAGATCGATAATACGCGTTATAAAAATGACAAGGTTTCGCTACATTATCGTGGCAAGACAATCGCACGATGCATTTCCTTTTGTTTACGGGGATAATAAATGTCTTATGAAGGTTCGCATCGAACATTGAATTATTAATACCACTTAAACGTCGGCTTCGACAGCCCACTAATCATGTAAACGTTGATTTCAACCATGATATCGTAGATTTTTTGTCATTATAGGATGTCTGAATATTATAGGGAGGGTGTTGCAAAGGCGGAGTTTATCATTGCGGTTCGTGCGAGGCATGCCGTATTAAAAATTCAGTATTCTCATTTCTCAAAGGAAACAATGCGTCCATATTACAGAGGGATATAAATCAATATAATTCATCTCTTTTAGAAATAAAGTGTTCTATTTTTCTATTTTTAAGTGCTAATAAATTATAGTTGACGCCTTTTTCGAAAATAGGGTACAACTTTCACTTTTTTGCAATCGTTTGGAGGTTCATTTTTTCGTTTCATTTTTTCTTATATATTTTTCTTCATGGAAATCGAAAATATACCACAATGATGCTACATTAAAAAAAAAAAATGGTAAAATCCTTATTTACATCGCATCATTACAAAATCGCTCAGTTATGTTTTAATTATTTAAAAATTAATTCAGAATTATTAATTCAACTTTGAATTATAAGTTTTTAAATGTTTGAAGGATTTTATTAATTTTATTTCGCGCACACATACACATAATGTACAATTTTTCCTTGAGCTTTAGTTCATTATTATGATATTTTTAATTTTTATGAAGAAAAATACATATGTAAGAAAATGTAGAATAAAACAATTCTCGAATGGTCGCGAAAAAAATTGTACTCTCCTTTTATGTTTTGTGAGAGTTAATAGCTACGTTGCAGACTCCCTGGTTATACCGGACAATTATTGTACTGAAAATACTCTGGAAATTTACTGAATTTAACGATCATTATGCACAAACATATCTAGAGTTTAACGACTCGGTCGTGAAAGATGGTGAAAGCGTTCTGCTGGATAATTTCTGTCTCTAAAATGGAGGGGCGGAGTTTGGCACCGGTGCCATCTGGTCGGTCACTTTTAAGCATTGCTACATTGTGTGAGTTTAACCTCAACTACTCTATAAATTTTTTTTTATCTAAGTAAAAATTTTAGACAGTTGATATGACATACGACTTGCATTAAAACTTTGAATTCTAGATAAAAAAAAGTTTGAATCTGTCTCAATCGCCTATGACGAAGGTTCAGTTCATGAAAAATAGAGTCCAAGAGAACGAATTTATATAGACAATGCCATTAGATTATGTGCCCAGAAGCGATCACCTGAATTAGTTCGATTGAAATGTCGCTTCCGTTCTACGACATCGTTCTCGCAGTTTGGTAGATCGTATCAGTTTTACATGAAGAATGCTCTATTCTTCATGCAGTTTTAATGACAATTTACATCTTCCTGTTAATGACAATTTATTGTCAAAGTATAATGTCAAAAAATATCCGTCTCTATTCTTCGATTATTATGTGTGATTGTGTGTAAGCGTATATGAGAGAGCTACCTAACCGAGCATCACCAATTATACTAATTCAGGAACTTGATTTCGGTCACATTTTTTGAAAGCCTCAATTCAGTTCAATCTCTATTTTTCATGGTTCAGTTATATTCTATACTCTAAACACACAGGATGCTTTATAAATCTGATTTAGTTATCAGGAAGTTACAGATTCGTAAGTTTTTTTTACTAATATTTGAAATGATAATAAAATTTGAATTTTGAATTAAATAGTTTGATGAAAAAATAGTTTTACTTAAAGAAAACGAATTTTTGTTGTGGAAGTGAGGCAATTCGTTGGCTCCATTTACTTTGAATAATCAAATTATATAAATTATATGATGGAATAATTGTTTTACGAACTGTTTAACCGATATTTTTTAAATTTTATTATTTTCAAGTACTGAGATGTTTTAATATTTAATTTTTATAGTAAAAACTGAAAACAAAAGCACACGGTGCAACGTTCATCATCATAAACTTTTATGTGTTGTAATTAATCACAATTAATTATAATTTCAATATTTGCGTTAATTTATGTTATTAGATGTGGGAAAAAGTTCGTGGCGTTTTTTTAATGCCATCTAACGGGAAAAACGCCACGAACTTTTTCCCCACACCTAATATATTATATTTATCAAATTATTTTCACTATACTTTCAAGCATGTCTCAAAATATCTCAATTTTATTTATAATCAATTATCTTTAAATATCTCAATTTAAAATAATATATTTTTCGAAACCAAATTTTATATTTTTTTTTAATTTACAATTCTCTTTTTTAAAATGCTATTTATTTTTGTTTTCCAATTTTTTTCTGTAAAAGTACGATTTTTAGAGCAAAACTGATGTCTTATTAAAACTTTTGCTTAAATTTTTTTACATAACTTTTTTTATTATAGATTTTAATTTTATACAATTCAGCATTTTGATATAAAAAAAATAATTAAAATCCATTGAAACTCGTGGAAAAATGTAAAGCGAAAAAAAGAAATCTCGAATCCAAAATTTCCATAAATTAGAGTGACTTTTAATATAGCTGCAGTTGAGGATTAAAGTATAGCCTTAAAAAACTTTAATGTTCTCATAGTCAGATCTTGTACTTAAGGTTTCCTTAAATTTATCTTTAGATGCTCAGCAGTCAATGAAATAATTCATAGAATATCTAAATTTAAGAAAGCTTTAAATACAATATAAGGCCTAACTATGAATACGGGTATTAGTCTCTGTATTATGAAGAGCGATAAGGTTTGGAATCTTATACGATCAATATACTTATAACGATAACAAATAATA
>Ga0157364_1002759_pt1 | contig 16662 bp, 10 predicted proteins | sample AttsexASBM2_FD_111476 | JGI IMG/M metagenome (GOLD analysis project Ga0157364, IMG submission 111476) | Fungus gardens microbial communities from leaf cutter ant in Ribeirão Preto, State of São Paulo, Brazil - Atta sexdens ASBM2 | ecosystem: Host-associated > Fungi > Mycelium > Unclassified ... | reverse complement strand
TTTTCATTGACTTTATAGAAATATAGCCGTGAAAAACGGAAGTTATTGTTTTAAAAGAGAATGTTCGATAATTTTAGCACATTGAAAAATATTGTTTTGTTCTCATGGTCGTGCCCCTACCATTTTTGTGACATATAGAAACGTACTGGAGTAGTTTTGTCCTCCTGCAAACTACCGCTGTATTTATTCATTTTCCTTCCCCAGTACAATCTCAGCTTTCCACCCTCTTCGTCTTTCGGCAATCGAATGAAAGGAAGAAACAGACCAGAGGGAAATGATATTAGGCGAAATACTTCCAAGCTGTCTTGCTAGAAACTGGGCAGGAATATTTTACGACATGTATAATTTGGCTGGATGTACCGTCGTTTCACGGAATTTACGATCGTGCAAGCCTACATCGGACGAGCGTTTCGGTACGATGCTCTATATCGTTCAGAATTCTCTCCTCTCTCCGTTATTCCGGTTCCTTGTCCTCGAAATATCCTCCTCGTCGAACGCGCATATGCGACACACACGGCGGCACGTGTCCTTTGGTGACGCTGCAACTTGAGGAGATTTGCCAGCAGGATGTCGTAGATTGCGAGCATGAAGTTTCCATTCTAATGCAGTTATACGTTTACGAGGTTCCGGAAATACCGGACGACATATTTGCGATCGCGTGTACCGCTCGGCCGCTCAGGTGGTTACTCGGTTAGACCCTGCGGTGCTGCTGCGCGATTAATACGGTAATTTAAGTTTAAGCTTGTTAAGCGGACGACTAGCGCGCGTAACTCTACGCGAAGCGCTAATCGCCGCTAAATAGGCTACGATATAAATCATCCCGCGCTCGGCCCGTTATTAACAAGGGTTTCGCAACGTTTTCCTGACAACGCGCAATTACGACTTCGCTGCAACGCAGGATGCTCCCGTTCGATCTCGCCTCATGCAAGATTCGCGATTTTACGTCGTCCTGTGACATTAACTCCATTATCCAAACACGCTATCTAATTTTACGTTATCCAATATGTTACACGCGCAAACATTCAACGTGTTACATACACGGAAAGAACAGTTCTGTTAAAATATGTACCTAAAATGTAGTTAGATACACATCTGTAAATCATTTTGTTAGAATTTTGTTAGATCAAAATATGTAGGACGCTCAAACTAGAAGTCAAAAATTTTCACAACATTGTTCATGACACTCCAAATTTCTTACAGTGAAATCTCATTCCAAGAAAAAGTGAAAACATTTCACTTCTTGAAAAAGAGTGACAATTTTCACTATTTAGAGTAAATTTTCATTTCAAAGTAGTGAAATCTCACTCCAAAAAAAGTGAGATTTCACTTCAAAAAGAGTGAAGATCATCACTTTTTTTTTTGAAGAAGTGAAAATATTTTCACTTTTTTCAAGGATGGTTACATTTTCATTCTCTCGAAGTAAGATTTCACTGCAAGAAATTTAGAGTGTATATTTGACCGTCCTATTTTTGATATTCCAATAAAATGATTTTCTATATACAAGATTTTATACTTTAGCAAAATCGTTCTGTCGTGTAATACGCTGAATTGACTGAAATCAAATTTCGCGGACCATGTTTCGCGACCTGCTGTAGCCACTAACACAGATAGATTTATGGCATCGAGAAAATCTTGTTCCTTTCTATTTATACTTGGTCAAAGATTCAATGTAAATATGTTATGATGTGCGGCAACATCTTCAAACGAATCTTAGGAGAAACTCGTTGTCGAGAGTAGCGAAAGAGTGTATTGGAGGTTTCCACGTTGAGCTTGTACAGGATAAACGGAATCGTTAAAGGATCTCTCCGGTTACGACAGACGCGTATATACCGCGTACGATCTTCGCAGTGATTAATTCCACGTCGGGTCCGCCCCATCGTGTCTCGGTCTATTGCTGTACCCATGTGCAATGATATTATGGGCGCCATACGCGTGTCATATCCATAACCTGCGCCGGCTTTGCCGTAAAATATTAACATGCGGTAAACAGACTTCGTAAGATGGCACGATGTGTAACGAATGTTACTGCGATCAGGCTTTCTCAACAAAATCTTTATAAAACACCCGTTCCATATTAATTTCATTATTATGGAATATAACATAATTTGCAAGAAAATTAAATATAAATTGATGATAAATGTGTCAATAGCCAAATTACCAATAGTCTCAATTGTAAATTTAATTATGTCTATAATAAAATTTATTGAGTTACAAACGTTATTATTGGGACATTATTATAAATATTAATCAGGTTATTAATCATGTCGTATATTAATTATCTTTGAACTAATAATTTTAAAATGCAGATATATGCACTCTGTTACATATTACGAATATTCTATCGTTTCAAATCGACATTGGCGAATAATTCTTAATCACTATTATGGTAAAAATTGAATTGTGTATCAAATAAAGGTATGTATCCAACATCGTTATGATAACGACGATGAAACTAGTTCACTGAGGTTATTGCAAGACCTCATTGTGTTCTTTAAATCGCCGCAAGAGTTCATTGGAATTTATGCAGCATGGTAACTTGAAACTTCTTCTTTACGTTTGTACGTTTCAAATACTCTCGAGAGATTTATAAGTTTATAAAACAGCTTACCTCTTAGAAACTGTGGAATATCCTGGAAAACAGAAGGAATACGCTATAAATGGTTAACGTAAGTTTTCTCGTAAAAAGATTGTTCTACTTTCCTCTCCGTTTGATTTCGATATCTCTTTTGTTCCTTATGATATCGTAACATACGTGCATAAAAGATTTATGTGTAGAATATTGTGTAACGTTTACGATAATACGCATATAAAACAAATTTATAGAAAATTCTACGCCCTGCGAATTTGAATCACAGGCCAATCCTTGATACGTATGTGTGTATATCAACGAGACGTTACTCACAATGTGACAGAGTGCACTTTGAATTTTTATCAATATCTGCAATAGAGAAGTGTTAGAATAATCATGCACAATTCTATTCAATCACTGTTTTCATACATTGAGAGTAAATCCCTTTTTTTTACATTTACCTTATTCAACATGTGAATGACAGTAAATTGTCGAAATTCGAAATATTCTTAACAATAGGAGAGATTGTTGCTGTCAACTACGCTTGTAGGATTTTACATCGAACAGGAATTATTGAAACCGTGCTACAATTCAGCGAAAGCTAGTCGAACCATGTTGTCGCGTATTGACGTGATTTCCTTCAAGGAGGATGTCGAAACTCACTTTCATATTTATGAGCCACGTTATGCGAAAATGCAAACGTATGCAGCACCAGTCATTTACGGTGCACTGACAATCATGCACGAGCGATGGAACTTCATGCATGTGATAGCGATAGAGTGTAATATCACGCCTCTTGCTCTCTCGCTTCTATTTCCATCGCTGTATGTATAATAGCATGTCTTTATGACGTAATCCTTTGACCGAGAATATTGTTACGAGAAAATTTGTATCTGCGCGCTCTCACGGCCACTATTTCCTGAAAGTCCTGTTCAATCATCTTTGAAGTATTACTCTCTGTATTTTAATATCGCGTATCTCAATTTGTTCGCATAAATTATTTTGCTGTTTATTGCAAATAGCGCCCTTTGAAAGGGAGCATCAAAATACTTTGTAGTACTTGTTATCTCGCTCTATCTTCATAGATCCGAAAATCTTATATATAGCTTATATGATTCGAGACAAAGTGATGCATTTACATAAAATATGATAATTTCGGTTTTTATTGAAAAATTTCGAACCTTATATTAGAGTGATCAAATAAAGTATATGGAAGATGTCTCTATCAAGCGAAAGTAAGAAATGAAATTCACGCTCATTGTTTCCCATCTGGATAATCCATCGAAGCGTTAAATCTACAGATCAATTTTCGTGCGGACGTCTCGTTGCCGGATGATTAATTCTTATGATCGCAAGTTTTTGCGTAAATGGCTCTAATTGTAAGTTCAAGCCTTTCTGAACCTTTCTATATTAGAATTGAAGGAAGATGGTCCGATTTATAACTATCCAAAAATAATTGTATATAAATGTTTAATTAAATAATTTGATTTTATTTTTTTCTTATAAAATAAATAATATACTTGATATATTCAAATGACAATAACTGGTTATAGCGGGGTTGTAACGCTGTAATAACTGGCGAAAAAGTGCCAAGGTATAAAGTTCACGAGCTTCAAAATTATGGGAATATGCAAAACTGTTTCTCACACGTTAACCTAAGAGCAAGGCAGATTTACGGTTTGAAGCGTATTTTTATATGCGAATATTCGCACACCACACTCGGTTAATACTGCTAGTCAACTACGGACATGTGCGCTTCTTTCTCACCGTAAGTACTTTCTCGTAGCAACTTCGTATACTCTTGTTATAATTTATGTCCTATTCAAGCACCTGTGCGCCTTCTCGGAATTCCATCCTTATTCTCCTCCCATAAATTGGCGTTGCGAGTTCGTAAAGATTGCACGATGATATACCCGGTGCAGATAATTAACATCGTTTATGCAACGCTTAGAACCAGACTGTTAAATAACTGCATAAGTAAATCTTCGATAGTCGGAGGAAAGTATATATCACGCAGAAGAGAGGAAAATTGAGCAAATCCTTAGATCTGTTCTTTTTAACTGAACTTCTTGCAGTGTTCCTTTTCTCTTTTTTTCTCTTTCTAATGTGAAAAGAAAAAGCGGAAAGATGAATCGCCAAAAATTCAACTGGAAAGAACAGATTTATTTGTCAGAGGTATATGATACGTTTAATTAATTATAAACTAATTTTTTGTTTTGTGGCATCGTTTTGTGGCATCAGACTGACGGAGGCCTATTCCCTTGGAATCTTTTTTTTTAAATATATATAACAATATATATATATATATATATATATATATATATAACAATATTATATATACTTTTTAATAGTTTCTTGATATATAATATTTCTTTTCTGAAATGCTTAATCACAATTTGGATATTTTTTAATTTAATTTAAGATATTTATTAATTTAAGAAACTCCTAGATTATAAAAAAAACATAGAGTCTATTATATACTTCTTTTTTTTATTAATATAATTTTAAATAAAACGTTTTATAGATTACAAAATTATAAATTTAAATAATACTTTTTCAATGTAATGATTTAAATAATAATTTGACCTTTAAAGAAATTCTGCGTGCAGTGAACCAAAGATTTTCTTGGCAAATTTCTGGACCCGCCAATGTCTTGTAGAATTTATATCTTTGGCACATTCAAACTTATTTTTTTTTCTTAAATAATGACTTCGCGATTAATGCAATATAGCGTGTTGGCTTTAATTACGTAACTGTGTAAAGAAAACGAACTAAACGATCACAACGTGGTTATCCTATCTCTCGCAAGATCAACGAGAATGTACGTGGGCAGAGAACTTTCTGGACAGTGAAAATTCCGGCGCAGAGATAAAATGCCTCTGACAAAGCTACTGCGACGACACCGCTGAGTGCGCGTAATTAGTTATATCCGGAGGGTCTAGGCACTGTTCTCTAACGAATCCCCCACGGTAGTAAATTTTATACTTCATATACGAGGACAAAGCAACAAAGTTGATACCAAACAGCTTTTGTGATTCTTTTCTTTTTTCACTTTTACATCAAAGAATTTGTTACCGACATTATCGTTAATGGGCCATTTCCTTCAACATCTTCTTCTGCGATGAATTTTATTCTTTCTTGTATGACGCCTTGCAATGATTTTTTTAATGCACTTCCATTATTTATGATAGAATTCACAGCATGTAAGAAACGCAGACAAAGTTTATAAGCGCATTGGCGCTTGGAATATACAATACAAAAATTTTTTTATTACATTATTTTTCAACGAATCATATTTCAACTCCTTTTAGCTCAGGAAACTGTGAGACTAAACAGAAATACTTACATGTCAACTGCAATGAATAAAAAGAGAAAAAGAAAGGAACGTTGTTGTAAAAACGTCATCAAGAGTGTTAGCTACGGAGTATCCAATTAACCGATGCTTGAGAGACGAGTGGATGTTTCGAGACTTCAGAATATCTGTTGGTATCTTGGTTTACCTCATAGATCTATGACAAACCATTGAAACGAGTACAATAACGGAATTCCAAGATGACCTTCGTTCTATAAATTTTATTTTATTTTTTACTTTCAAATATAAGATGAAAAAAATAAAGTCTACGAAAACAAAATTTAGAACATGGTAAGACATTCACCATTTGGACTGCTTTTTCCTGAGATGTTACTGTTTATTGTGGAGGAACTATTCGATCTCACTTCGTTGATTCTCAATAATTTAATTCATTCTCTACTCTTTGTCGCTAATTGTCTGCTCTAACTAAAATTTCTTCATTTTTATACATAATGAAGAAAATGTTGATGTTCATGTAGATTAGTATGTTATAAAATTTGTTCTTAAATCTATATTGTTCGTAGATGAAACGATTCTATCCAAGTGTTAAGCGTTTGAAACAATGATGTTAAACCTCTGTTGCTCACGGGTATGTACGAATATACTATATATATCTATCGGGTAAACGTTGAACTTTACATACTCTGACGAAATTATATCTCGTTTGATGTGGCTTATATGAACAATCTTGAAAGCACCGACGTGGTATACGTGAGATGTAAGTCATTCATCGTGCAGCTACTTCGACACGCGCCCATCTACGTGCGCATCTGTGAGGGTTGCGCAATGACATTAAATTATCCATTAACCACTTTAGAGGACATTAAATCAGTACGGCCGCGAAATTCGTCGCTTCATCGTACCTATACGATGCCTTAGAGGTGGATTCAAGGTGCTTTAAAGATGTAGAGCGCGGTTAACAGCACGCATTTACACCGAGCTGCGAAGCCGCGGAATGTCTCAGACTAACTGATACTGTATGACATAAATTTCCTATAGCCTCTAAGAACACTTTGGGTAAGCCACATTGTCAGATTTCTTACGTAAATATTTTCATACGGATATAGGAGTATATTGTATTCGTGTCATATTGTTGTGTATGTTTTATTGCGATGTTATTAGAATGAGACATTGTAAAAATTATTATACGTACATACTGTATGTAGGGTAATTCTGATATATACGCCGCACTTATTAAAAACTTAATTTATTAAATATTATTTATTATGTTTTAAAATAAACGAATTATATCAGTAAAAACTTTGTACTGTCTACTACTATGAAAAAAATATTAGAAATCCAAAATATTTATATTTCGTATTAAAAAATAAACTTTTTTAAATCCTTGCATTTTTGCCGTATATCCCATAGGAGTGGGATATATGGCTATTCATAGGGGGAGGGGGGTAGATACGGGTCAAGAAAAATTTATAAATAATGCATATAAATAAGAAGGTAAAATGACACAATAACTTATAAAATACGTTTATAGGCAATAAGAATGAGAAATATATATATGAAATAATAACTAATAATTACAATCTTCCCACAAGTATTACAAGTGTTATGACATGAGGTACACATTTCATGTAATGCGTTTATTGCATTTAGTGCTGAAATCTGCGCTTTGTATGCTTTGGGCATAAATCCCGTCCGCTAAAAATGCCATGTATCCCAAATAGATGAGATATACTGGACACAAATTATAAACAAAAAATACAAGAGCAAAAAATACTTGTATTTTGTTATACAACATGCTTTACTATTCCTCTACACTCATATATCACGAAATAACCACTAAGTCTTTTGCACGTTCTACAGTAATCATTTTATGTAGATTATAATTTATGATGGTGCTACTTAACACAGTAACAAATCGATTCAACTCACAATAATTTCATTAATATTAATATTAAGAAACTGAAATCGTAACACAATACTAATATAACATAAAAGCATGTAACAGAGAATAGCGGGAAAATTACCCCCACTACTTCTATTTTTTCTGACTTTGCGGCGTAAATCTCAGCGCGGCGTATTTACTGGAGTTATCCTATATTATTAAAAAGTATGTATAAAAAAGTTGTTCTATAATAATTTGCAGTGAGTTATTAATAGATTAATATTGCGTTCTGTATGACGTTTGAATAAATACGTTATTGCTGACAGGGACTAGAATAAATCTAACGGCTTAAGGGATTTCTTGTCTGTCGTAATGGTGGCTGTGAAACTGTATTAGCTCTTCCCATTTACTCGACGTCACCGATATTTCACTTGAGAATGCTATATAATACAAAATGCAACTGGGATTTATACGGTAAATATTATTGTTCCAGAAATACGTAGGTTTATGCGCGTGCGTATAACAATATATGAAATATGCATTGAACAAACCGAGCAGAGATGTATGTGCATTATTGTGTATAGAAAATATTAATCTTGAATATTACATAGTTACCTAAGCTTATTAAACCGATTATATTACTGCGATATTTACCAAAAATCGACCGTTCATATTATAATTATGACAGTCTCACTTATTCAAACTTAAAGTTAAATAAAATTAATCTAGCATAAAATTAATACAGTAATAAGCATTATGAGGTGTTAATGTAACTGTAAGGTGTAAGAAATCCGATAATCATATTTTTAGAGATCACATTAGAGATACATTATAATATTCATCTTTTATGAGACTGAAATTGAAATGTTTATATATACTAATAATTAATAATATTTATATTTAAAGAAAGTTTTATATATATATATATATATATATATATATATTTGATATTGATCTACATAATAATATAATACTTTCTCAATACATCAATTAAAAATAGTAACATAATCAATATTATAATTTTACATTCAACAATATCAATATAATACGTATTGAATTATTGAATATGAAATTATAACGTTGATGTTATTTTCAGTTAATATTTACTGGATTAATATTTACTGGATTATTCATATAATAATTAATATTCAGATAGAAATTTCCTTATATCGATTCAATACTCGTTCCCTTATATCCCTTTATAACGAAAACATAACTACGCTAATCCTTTATTGTCTATTCTATTCGAAGGGAGACTATCAAAATAGACTAGTGTATTGATAAACGTTATTCTTTCTTTCATAAGGTGCGAATAGGGTTGTAAACTTGAAACCCTCGAGAGACCTTGTCCGTATATCGTTATAACGCGAATGGCTGGATATGGCAACGAGATATCACCGGGGAATGTCGTTGACAATCCCTCAACGAGATATCTGATATACACGGCTATGCGTTGAACCCTGGATGTTTCACCCGAGACCCGAAACCTCCGTACGTCATCATCCATACCGACGTCTTCCATTCATTACAACATGCAGTCGGAGAAATATAGATACTACACCACAGAGGGGAGGTATTCGCGCGACGAGAGGTTGCAGTCGGCGGTGGAATAGTTAAATCGCAGTGTGCGGCTTTGTTGTACGCATTTCCTGAATCTATTCTGACGCGTCCGTACGTAGAACCGGATCGTCATCAGTTTCCGTATGTTAGTAACCAAGACTGACGGCGTATCCTGCCGCAAGCGGGAGGCGATGTGCTTCGCCTTCGATCAATCAACCCTCTCTCTTCCGACTCCACTCATTCGAGAAGGGGTAGAAGTCGAGTAAATTACTGCGAAATAGGTGTAGCTTACGCCTTACCTATTCCAGCTGGATAGTTGGGTCAGGATTGCATGCCACAAATTATCTGCGTAGAGACCTATCTACTAATTCGCTCACTTTCTGTTTTCTATCGTTCTCTTTTTCTCTGTTTACTTTTACGCTCGCGACAGTGCGCTATTTCCAGTCAAAGTGCAAAAGAATTTGCTGAAATAGATACAGGGTTGCATTCTTTGACAGGATAAAAAATTTGCTCTTTTTCCCTTTTTCTGCGCTCTCTTTCTCTCTCTCTCTCTCTCTCTTTTTCTTTTTCAATTCACTTGAAAATATGTATATATCTTATCATATTAATCCTTAAACACCATTTTAGTTTTTGTATGGCATACCTCTTTTCTTTCAATAATTTTTTGATATTTTTTTCATTGCTTATAACTTTTTTTATTAATAAAGATATTTGTTTGGTTTCTTAATGCTTGTCTGGCATTTTAATTAAAAAAAAAGTTGTTTACAATGTGTTTATGAAAGTTATCACTGAGAAAACAGTCAAATTAGATTATTGCTATAGTTCCAAGTTGTTTCTGTAGCGTGACGTTTTTATGGTTATATTTTATGTATAATCTTCAGTGAAATATTTACTTTGTAATAGAATACGGAAAGCTTGGAGTAATTTCGGACAGATAGATAGACGAGTGCTTAATGTTTTCAAGTAAATTACATGAAACTGTATTAATGGCTCCAGTCTCGGCCTTCGTCACAAAGTTTGAAACTACTCTACGAGAGTATATCAGAAATAATGTGTGGACATACGTAGCCAAAGTTTGTACGCGATTGAGCTTAACTATAGCGGCGAAATTTATCCTTGTAGATTGACTTAATTATATTAATATCTAATCAAGTTAATGTGTAATATTTATTAATTTGGAAAGAAATACAACTTTGTTAAAAAAATTAGCCATGTAACACATGAGTTAAATTATTTGGTATTACTATGATGTATCATTTATGAGCGATGAAGCATATAACTATTGCATACTATCTTCCAAATAGCATTTCAATCCAATTTCGTGTTACATCAATTCCATCCGATCATAGTCTATTGAGTGTACAGTGCGTTAGCTGATGAATGTTGCTTTGGCAATACGTACATTATATGAAGTATAATATATGTATAAAGGATAATCGAGAGATATATGGTTCTTGAGTATATTTAACGAAGCATAACTAAATATTGTGTCGTAACGCGGCAATTAAACAACGCAACATGTAGAATAAATAATAGTGTGAAGTAAAGAAAATTTATTTTATATACAGAGAAAATTTATTTTATATACAGAAATGTAATAATGGATGTAATTCCTTTTGCACACACCATTCGAGCGAATGCTCTTAATTAGCAAGAATCTTTTATGAACTTGCTGGCATGAGCACGGCACGTTTCTCGCGTTTATAACCCGAAACACGGCTTTAAGCAGTGCCGGCGTTATCGTTCGTAATTATTCTTTTCTTTTCTGGAGGAGAGTTCCGATGCTCTCATATACGTTCAATTAAAACAACTTACGCGAATTGGACTAATGTGAACCATTAACAACGAAAGAAGAAAATCCGATTTCCGAAGGGTAACGTCTACATGACATGACTGTAGTATGACGAAAAGCTGGAAATATACGAAAGGATGAGTGCATTTAAGCGGAAAATGCGGATCGAGTTGAATGCGATGTTTATATACGTATTTCATTCCTGAGTTCGATTCATTTCTGTTTTCGCCTTTAATTCTTAACAATTTGCTTGATTAAAAGATTGAAAACTCTCAGTCCGAGCTGATAGTTATGGCCATCGCAAGTGACCATTAATCTGATTTGGTGGAAATAATAACGGTGCTGATAGTCTTTTGTTTCACAGTAAAAATAATTATATCTATAATAGTAATAATAGATGCAGCTCAGTAACAAATAGTGGCAAGCGCGACCTTTTTTTCGAATTCTATGTGGCGCACGTTTCTATCAACGAACCGTCGATTGAAAATCAAACCGCAATATCGCAGCTCGCGTATCGGATCATCGAGGTTAAATTTGATGACGGAATTACTGCTATTCACGGAAACAGTGCATCGATGCGTGCTATTGTTCTCTTTGTGACACCACCAGAACAGAATCGAACTATTAAATATTAAAGAAAATCGATACTCTTGTGTACAGAGAGAGAGAGAGAGAGAGGGGGGGGGGAGAGTAATTCAGGATACCACCCTTGCATCGGATAATTCGACGTGGGCGTGGAAAGTACGATAATATACTAAACTATAATAAACGCATGAACGTAACGCGCGATCAACTCAACGCTTTGTTAACGTTATATCGCGATGAAATAGATGCACTTCAGTTAGGTTTAACACATTTAGACACTATACAACGCGAATTCGGAAAAGATAACGTCACTTACGTATGTTAGCCCACTCGATCAAAGTTGATGGGCACCTTGCGAGTACCGGAGGTACTCGGGGAACAATACACTTCCGGCGCGGCTGACAAAGACGCACGACACGTACACCGGAGGTTCGGCATCGAACGGGAGGAAGGCTGGAGAGGAGGATGTACGTTTGATTCCGTATAGAACGGTGCAATACATCTCTCCTCGGTTTACCGGTCGCTCGCTGAGACGGAAGTGTATCGTGCCCGACGAAGCGGGCACATCCGGCTTGCAAGATTAATTGCCAATAAACCTCTATTACAGAGACCTCTTCCCGCGCCGTCACTCTTCTCACGATATCGCATCGTTTCCCGGTCAATCGCTTCGTACGCAACAACGTCGATCGCCTCTACTTTTTCGAGATCCTTTGATGAGAATAACGAGATAACCTGGAAATTAGATTATTCAGTGTCATGCTTTTGCAATAGAAAAAAAAAGGACGTGCAAAAAAAATGCGACGAAAAATTATTGATCATATAAAAGATAATTTATGATAGAAACGATGTAACACAACTCAGAGACGCGCAATTTATTTCTCTCGGTTATAACGATTTACAGCGACCGTCACGATTATTCACGCAATACGAGCTGTCTCGAAACAAAATGCGCTGTCTCGCAAGAAGATTGATAATTTATTACCCTGAAGCGTCTAAATTTATTCTACGTCTTGAAAATTTGGTATTAGAAAGATTTGTACGGTAAAAAGAATATATACAAAAAGCGTAGATTTCCATTTCAATTTAAATGTTTTACATTTCAATTGACATAGTGTGAAAAACATTACTAACAAATTGTTAAAGGTATGCACGTGTTTTTAATTATGTGATGCATGACTTCGCGCTTGGAAATTGCATTTATGCAAATGCGGTGACTATCTGAAAAATTTGACATAGAAAAATGATACCAGTTTGCGTGCTTAGAAGCTGCGTGATTATGCATGCAATAAATCTCGCTTCGAAATCGCCAAGTGAATGCTTAGGAACACGTGCGAATCGATCGTAGCCTATCTTGCACCTCCGCCTGGTAATCGAGGGAAATTGCTTTCATCTGAATTCAAAAGCATGTACGGGAGATCAAAGTTCTTACGTGCCGACGATGACGAAACGAACGGACGATGGTGCGAAGAACTTATCACGCGAGCGTCGATTAAAGTTTCCACCTTGCACTTGGTTTCATGAATTTCTCAACCATGATTGATCGTTCCGAAACGCTTTCAAAATTGTCATCTTCGGTTCGAACATATTCTGAACGAATGTTAATAAAGAATGACAAGTGTAATATTACTGGCGTCTCATGAATAATTTTTATATTAATCCGGACATTAGTTTTCTCTTCTTTTCGTGTGTGAGATATAGATTCGTTGTGATTGACATAATACGCGTAATTTGGAAGCCGACAATATCTGAACTGTAAGAATATACGGACGGAAAAGTTTACCGCTTATGAACATCGACAGAATCGATACCCATATCACGAAGGTATGGAGGAAAAAGAGGACGGCTGAATGAAAGAGAGGGTAAATTGATGGAACGCTCCGATTAAAAGCTAATGACATCGCGTTTCTACGCGAATGACGGCTTCAAAGGAAAGCTTTTTCTGAAGTTCGCTGGCTTGACAAACGATCGTAAGACCAACAAGAAACGATGTCTGGCGCGAACCATCTTAATGAAATGGTCTTAATTGAACCAATTGATTAATTTTCTGTATATTAAATATAAAAAAATTATTTAATATATAATATTTATAATTATTTATTATTATTATTCTTTAATATTATTATTCTAATTATTTATTATTCTTTAATATTATTATTGTTTATTATTGTTTAATATTTCTACTTTGATATATTTTTATTAATAAACAAGAAATATGTGGACGATAATAAATGTTAAATTAACAAACAAAAGTAAAGAGATTAAATAATTTTAATAATTTATAAGATACACAAAATATAAGAAATAAATATCTTTTTACTATTTTTTTATTTCTTTATAATTTATTCATTTATTGCTCTTATACGGGGTGTTTATAGATCTAATGCACTGCCTGCTAATAGCTTTCTGAAGTTATTTTGAGGTTATTTTGAGTTATTTTATTTTCTAAAATTTTAATATTGAAAGTCAACAAATTATGCCGTCTAAAATTTGCGCATTCAATGATACAACGTAAAGTGCTAAAAGTAAAAGCTAATAGTTCCTCTTGTTAAATTAATATCGATATAAGTATTATATAGGAAAAATAAAATTACTGATATTTCTAATTCTTAATATTTAATATGTTAAAAAAAATATTTAGCCTGGACATTATGATATTAAACTTTTGTCTCAAAATGACTTCAGGAATCTTTTATTAACAGGTGACGTGTTAAATCTAGAACACCATGCATATGTTAAAAAAAAATAGAATAACATCGATCTTTGGCTATTATTATTGCTACTACTATTATTATTATCATCTATTATCAACTAGCGAACTACGTGATGAAGGTTTAGTTTTGAAAAGCGGATATTTGTTTGGACGAGTCTATGGAAGTCCATGAAAGTCCACAAATCTGAGAATATCCTTCCTAGATTTATAGCAATCTCTGTAATACCCGCAATTTCCAAAAAGAGTGGACGTGCAGGAATATGTCACTCTCTGTGCGACCGTTTTCTCGGGAAAATCCTGCTCTTTCATATAGCAGTACGTGCATCGCGCTTGACATATGCCACAAATTATTATTTTGACGTTTCAGATCGCCCCTTATTCCTGCATCAGAAACTCCCAATTCCCGTGTCTCGCGAAATCATGATGCAAAAGCTTTCATCAATCATTTCAACAAAATGAAAATATAGATAACCGGCGACAAGAAAAATTATGCAGAAAAAGGACGGCCGCTCTGGAGCCGAGATACATTATTGTCTTTGCTTTTTTTCCGAGTTACATTGCGTTTTTCACTTCCCGACTGTCCAAGAGATGGATATTAATTAGCAAGTAGCAGTAACAATATACGTGCTCAAGCACGAAATAACAAAGGGATAAATGTCGTTAATCGTGGAACATTTAGAACAATTGCTGCACAGAATGTAGATTTTTCTATCGCTGAGGGAGCAATTAGAGAGTCTCTTTCTATATTTAAATTTTAATGCCAGCTCTCAGTACGTTTTGATGTACCATTTAGGGGAAACAGTGATTCGTTACAATACATTAAAAAGTCATATTATTGACGGAATATATGTTATCAAAAATGACTGAGCAGAGAAAATTTATTTAACCTGCGATGATATATAACGATCGTGATGTAATAGCGCACTCAGTTACTCATATAAATCTTCATCGTATTTCCACCGTAATTTGTGATGTCTCTCTTATCTTTACACACAGATAAGTTCATGCTTTTTCAACCGTAATGTAATTTATTAGGAGAACGGACTTAAAATCTCTTACATCTCGTGTCCTGTTGTTACTTATTCACTTTTCGGCTACCCGGTGAATAAAGCCGATGCTATGGGTGTCGCCGCATCTGGCGCCAGGGACAATTAGAGGGGCTCATGAGCCATTGGAATTAACACTCACAACGACGCGGGTGAATATTTACCGGCGCGTTATGCGGCTCATAGTGTATGTGGGCTTGTTCAAGAGACAATAGACTTGCCGAGTAAGCCGTCCCGAGAAGCGCGACGATATACTGAGAATATTCTCGTCAAAGATCGTACAGACGCTTGCCGTAGAAATACTAGGGGAGGACATTATATCGGTAGATGCTGATAGTGAGAAAATGAAACCTCCATGTCAGCAGGATACCACTCCAGGCCTCGTTGACCGACCTCTTCACCTCATGCCAAGAGGACAATAAGAGGATCGTGAAAACTTGCCTTCATCGCGACAATCGAGCAGCCAATTTTCTTTGGAAAAAAGACAACGAACTCATTCGTCAACTTCAAATGAACGTGACAATTTATTTCAAAACAAAATCAAACGGAATCACACTGAGTCTACAAGGCTTTAATTTTTGTTGATTAAAAAACACTAATTAACTTTAAGGAATCAAAATGACATAACTTGTATAAAAAAAGAATAAATATTACGTATATTTTAATAAGAATAATTTAATACGAATTTGCGGATGTAACATAAAGTGACAACAGAACCGTTTGACATTTTTTACAAAGAAATTTATAATTGAGTGAATTCAAAAGATCTAAAATCTATTGTCAGCTCCGAAGGGATTTTAAGGAATTATAAAATATCAAGTATACTTATTATCAATTAAAATACTACTGTACTATGATCTAATGATAATGGTCGTTGTTGATTTCAGATTGTTGACTTTTTGCTACTTAGCAGCATTGAATTGTTGGTTGCTGCTGTGTCCAGCTATACTCTCGCACGATTGGCAAATGGGATCTGTTCCTTTGGTTACGTCTTTTACGGATACCAGAAATCTCGCCACCTGTATATTCTTCGGCGGTTGTCTGGTTCTCACGTACAAAGCCTTTACGGATTTCGAGGTGAGTAAAATTTAATAATTGCAGATTACAATTAAAGTATTATATTCCAATTAAACGGAATATTTATATATGAATTGTGAGTAATGCACAAATATTCTTTCAAGCGTTGGAAAAATCATTTATTATTC
>Ga0157364_1002758_pt1 | contig 16662 bp, 10 predicted proteins | sample AttsexASBM2_FD_111476 | JGI IMG/M metagenome (GOLD analysis project Ga0157364, IMG submission 111476) | Fungus gardens microbial communities from leaf cutter ant in Ribeirão Preto, State of São Paulo, Brazil - Atta sexdens ASBM2 | ecosystem: Host-associated > Fungi > Mycelium > Unclassified ... | reverse complement strand
AAAAGGAGCTTGCAGAACAGCTTGGCGTTACGCAGCAAGCCATTTCCGTACGATTACATACGAATAAAGATTGAATTTTACAAAAAAAAGCTCAGAACTTTTTTGTACACCTAATATATTGATGTAAGAATACACAAAAATTATTTTCCAAACAAATGACTTTTATCAATTTATTCACTTATGTACTTATCTACTTACCGTTGCGATATTTAGCAGGTGAATTAAAATCCGTGTTCTAAATCTAAAATAATAAAAATATCAATAAAAATGACAATCGATATATGTACACTGAATTTCTTGACCAAATAAAATGTTCGATTATTCGCTTAACTATTTGGTGCGTCTTGAAGAAAACTCGCGATCAATATTTATAAAGCCAATTAAATATTCTATAATAATACAATTTACATTAAACATGTGGAAATATTATACGTTGGGAGTATGTGCAATATGTGATTTGCATATAGGTATATTGTAAAAAAAACAGCATTCATGTTTTGAATATTTTGTTTTTTTATTTTCATGCCACGATTATTCATTCTTTATACATACATTTCGTTAATAATACGCAAGCGTCATTACGTATTTGTGAAATATGAAAAAATTTAAATAGAAAAATTAAGACGTAAAAAATTGAATTGACATTTTTATGAATAATAAATTTTTTAATTTAATTCGGTCGTATATGAAAAAAAAGTTTTATGAAATTTTATTAATATTTCCTATAGTATTTCCTTCTTAATAAATTCTATCATTCCCTTTTTGTCATTAATATAAATCACACATTATATGACAAACATTATCAAATTTAATTTTCTTGTGTGAAAAATTTTTACTTGCATTCTCTCTTGCTAATAATCGTTGTTTTCATCACATGCTCATAAAATTACTTTATCACAATTAGCATCACAAATATATCGCACACGAATCTTCTAAGAAAGTAAGTATACATTGAATCAAATCTAAAAAATAGCAAGAGCGATATTTAATTAAGTTGATTCACACAACATTGCTGACGCGATTCAAATCAAATGACTTGCGAGATAATTTCGTTCACAATGATAAAAGTAATACAAACATAATTATTGTGCCTAATGAGATTTCAAAGTTATCGGGTCATCGATGTGATAATAAATACAGGCCCTTTCGTTTTATCTTGAAATTATTCCCTTCATTCCGATTATATATTGACAATATAACAACGAAAAGGATTACTAAATTTTAAAATACACAATATAATATGGCTCAAGTAAAATTAAAAACAATTATGTTGAATAGGGCCAAATACAGTAGTTACAGTAATTCTGATTAGAATTAAGTAGAGGAAAGGCTCCTATTATGAGGTACCGAGTTCATTTTGGGTAAATATTAGAAGTCTATAAACAGAATTTAAAAAAATAATAAATTATTTATTTTGTAATTATTATATTGTAATTTATATTGTAATTATTTTTAAATAAATTATTTTGAAGGGAATAATAAGGGATTAATAAGCTTTAAAATAACGTTATATAAAATTTAATTCAAATTCCATTTTTTTTTAAATTGAAGAAATATAAAAAGTGAGCAAATCGCAAAGTCAAAAAATTGTGTTCCTATGATGAACTAATATGAGATACCCGAAAAATCAATAATAAAACGCAAAATATATCAGCAATTAAAACACTTTATTTAATGTTTCTAAAATACAAACAAACACAGCCAGCATGAAAAGTGAGCATGCGATAGATTGTATCCAGAACTCGTCTCCAGGTAGTTAAGATCAAGCATCGCAAAAATAAAACTCGACGTTCATTCCATGTCTTTTTTATTATTGTACAATAATATTTGTACAATAATAATACTTTAACAACGATTTTCACTATAACAGGAGCATGGATTATTTCATATTAAAAATACCCTGGATGTCTCATATTATGATTTCCACGCCTTATGATTTTACGATCATCAAATTTAATTTCTGTAATAAACAATTCAACATATCCCGTATTTTTCTATTAGTACGATCTTACTCTATCACTACATAAAGAATTTATTGCCAAATATTTATTTATTAAATAAGCAAAGTTTAAAGGCTTATCACAATGAAACTTGAAGACATCCAAATTTTTAAATCTTGTTTTACAATGACTACAGACATGATCTAATAATGAATTTTTTACTAAATAGTTTTCAATCCAAGTGCAATAAATTCATGATGGAATAATAGATAGCGTTTATTAATTTAACAGAAATGTCGCTATCTCATATTACGTGCCTATCTCATAATAGGGGGTTTTCCTCTATATTAAAAAAATGGAGAATTCCAATTTCAGATAGTAATACTACGTGAGAGTGAATATTAGACGGAAAAACAAGAGTTATATAGAAGATTCGACAGCGAAGATTACTTACTATCTGGAGGGGGGAGGGGGGAGGATGGTATAACCTCAAAAGCTTATGGCTTACCTAAAGTTTATAAGGATTGGATATCTAAATTATTGTTTCAAGCATTAATTGCCTATTATATTATTTATCTCCCTTTTTACCTTGAATCATTAATGATAGCATTCTTGAGTCAGGTGATAAACAACTTTGGATAAATTAAATAAGACTTGTTTTGAGCCGAACTATATGTTGGCTTCCTTAGATATTTCTCTTTATTAATGTTTCCATAAAATTGGCATCTGACAGCATTATTAAGAGACGGGATCACATATCACGCAACACTACTACACTGTTGGAAGAATTCTTAATAGTTTTATAAATGGTTCTGAATTTCACTTTTAATAATAATTTTTCTCTTTTAATAATAATTATTATAAGCAAATTTTTGGGATTCTTATGGAATTACCCTTATCTTTTATTATAGCGGAAATATAATTTTATAGGATCTAGAGACCTCAGCTATTGAAAGATTACTTACACAACTTTTTTTCTATTTTCGTTACGTCGATGACATTTTATAGCTCCTTCTGATACTATGAATTACATTCAAAGTATTTTTAATTCATTATATGAAAAACTACAATTCATCATGAAAATAGATTTTAACGGTAGAATGAATTTTTTAGACACAACTATCATTGATGAAGACGGAATTATATTTGAGATATCATAAGCCAACCTTTTCAGACAGATTTCTTAATTTTCATTCTCACCACCCTATCTGTGATAAGAGGAATGTTATTATGAATTTTGTCGACAGAAATTTTATTACCATTTTATTCTCGCTTTCAACAAAATAATTTTACTGAACTTATTCATATTTTTTTAGAGAACGATTCCTTTATATTTTATTTTTTTCATTATACAAAATAGATTAAATTATCATATTCACAGGAATAATACTGTGATAAAAATGCCTATTCATCAAAAAATAAAAACACAAATAAATTCTTTTTTTTTACAGTTTTCTTACGTTAGATCGATCTTGGAAAGTTTTATGCTTGTTGCACTTAAACTAAATTACAAATTAGCTTATTTATTCTATCTCGAACATCTTGAAACATTACATAAAAAAGGCAAAGATCAACTGGATATACTTTCCTATAAGATGTAGTTTACAAGATTTCATGCGGCGATTGTGACGTTATGTTAGTCAGATGAAGAGGAAGTTAAACACGAAATTACAGGAGCATATGTCTGATATAAAGAAAAAAACAGGATCTCCATCTGTCATTACTGACCATCGTAATTGCAACCACAATTAATTGAAACGACATTACAATTTTAGTGAACCTTCTTATAATAAATGTTTGATATCAAAAATGGTTCACATAAAAAAGCAAAGACAGACTTGAATAGGCAAAATGATCACTTCATGAACAACTTCCTACTTACATATTATACAATCTTTTTCCTCTTCCTAATTATCTATTCTTTATCCCTCTTAGTTTATCCTTAGTAACGATTATTCTCTGCTCTTTGTTATAATGTCATTACAGAACAGTATAGAACAGTTGATTATATTGAGATGATCTCTTATCGCAATTTTGCTTCGTATTCTAATAATCTTTTACACTCTAACTGATTTTAATTATATTGCATGTAATGTCATTACATGCTGTGTCTCTATTAAGGTAACTTGTATTAACATTTCCTTTTATTCCGAATCGCATTATATTTTTACAATTACTTAAATTAATTTACACATTGATTATATTTGTATTACTTATTTTGCTCTTACAGTTTCTACTATTTCTCCAGATTTTATATTTCTATTATTTTATGTTTATTAACAGATTTAATATTTCATCATTTTTATCTACTATGATATTCTACAGCAATTTTATAAAATCTAACTGTAATGTTAATTTTTTTGCGGTTAATCATGTATTATTATAGCATTTCATTTTTTAACAAAAGCAATCATATAGATTCAAGATATGCCAATTGTTTTATTACATCAAATATAAAATTGTATTTTCCATTTACTGTTTCTATAGTTAACCGTCAATAATTTTATTATCCCATACAGCACAGAAAGTTGAAGCAATATTGCTGCAATGTTGCAATATTGCAGATTGCAATGTAACATTGCAGAGATATAAATTAACAATATGCCTGCAAAATGTCAGTAATATGCCTGTAATATTCCAAACGTTGCAAAACTATAATTTTTTCTGATATTTATGTAGTACAGTCTTTTAGTTAATGATCGTTTTTACAATATAATTAATATAATCCATTTATATATTTAAATAAAAAATTTATTAATCCATTATTTGATGGCCATTTCATTAGCTAAGTTTTATATTTATTTTAAATATGAAATTAAAAGACTTTGTATAATATCGAATTTAGATACAATTAAATCATTATTGGATAAGACAATAAGCAATTAAGCTGCTAAAAACGATTTATCAAAATATTAATTATGTAATCGATATGCATTTATATGTTTGATGTGAACGCAAGAATAAATCAATGCCCGAATTTTATTGATAATATTCATTTTTTAATTGATTTCAATTAACTCGAAGCTTCGAATTAAAAGAATCACTACGATTAACTTAATTCATGATTAATTTATCAAGCGACTGTATTATTATGTTAATGTTAATATGGATAATATTTGTAGTTTGTTCGGGGTACATAAACATATGCTTTATCCTTACGAATAAATTTATCCTTCAAATTAATAATACATTTATTGAAATATTTTATGATTTTATTATAAAAAAATTACTTTATAGAAAACACATATCACTAGAAATGTGATTTGTGAAAAAAATTAAAGTTAGTGAGATATGTACAGAAAATAATTTTCATTTTAGAATCTTCGTAAGAAATTTATCCAAATACATTACATTACAATATTGCTGGAATGTTTCGTTGCAATATAACAAAAAGAGGACATCTCAACATTATTGGAATCTTGCAGCAATGATTCAGTAACGTTTTGCAACCATCATGCAATATTACAATATTTCAGTGAAATTATTCTGCAATGTTTCTGCAATCTTTCTGTGCTGTATGGAATGTTTATATCTATAATTGATTACATATTTAACATTGATAATGATCCAATCGTGGTTTGTCTTTATAACACTTTTTACTTGTAATTTTATGTTAATATATATCTTTAATACTGAATTAATTGTATTTGACTCATAATTCTTTCAACATTATTTTTTTTAATTTTACTAAATTAAAAAATTTTATTAAATTAAATAAATTTCATTAATATTTCTTAAGTGTCTTAATACCACTTCGAGCACTTGAAAATCTGAGCTCTGTATGTTTTCCAAACAATTAAACTTGTTTCGCTAAATACATTTAGCTTTAATTTTATTTCTCTAGCCGAAATTTTTTAATGTTTAATGTTGTATTTACATACTCCCGTAAAAAATGAGCCGCTATAAAATGGCTCATACTTTTTTTTGAGTATACTTTCTGTTAAATCTCTTTTCTGGAAATCGAATGTTTGCGAATCCCGTTTGATGGACAATTAAAGCTGTTTGACTTCCATGTTTCACTCACCCATGCTCTACATTACTTCAAGGGAGAAAATCAATTAAATTTTTACGTGACTGCGCCATGGAAACCGCAAGTAAAAAAGATTGCGTTTTATAGATTGTAGAGACTCACCGCGTGAGATAATTAATCTGAGATTAATTACGTTACAAAGCATTATGATGCCAATTTATTGTTACTATGAAATCTTTAAAAGTTATGATTTAATCATACCGTTCTATTTCGCAATCTCAATTTATTTATCGTTGAGCAATTTCTATCGCAAAAGAGATGAACAATAAAACAGTTATTTAATCTTTCAATTTTCCTCTGCAAGAAACACATCGATCATAACAAATGCGTACAGATGTAGTTAAATATGCACAATGTGCATTTATCAATAATCTAACTACAATTCTATGTACGTATTAATTAAATCTATTGCCATTATTATAACGATTACGCTATTGTGATTTTTGTTTTATAAGTAGACTTGTTTTATAAGATAGACTTCGATATGTCATTAAAAGCTTCAAGGGATATATAAAACTTTGATAGTTAAAAGCATTTTTAATTACAAATAAATTTAATGGTAACGATAAATAATAAAAAACATTATCATTTATTTTATTTATGAATATAACAATTCTAATTTTATATTCAATGAGATTCAAAGCATTTTCTTCTTTTTAGAACATTTTGACATTATGCAATGCATTTGAAGTTTACGTTTGTCATTGATTTACCTTTCACGAGTATTGAATTTTTTCACTTCATGGTCAAGTGGCACAGCAAAAAGACCTACATCAAGATAGGAATTAATGCGAAGAACTAAAATGAGATATTGTATTAATGAGAATTATGCAATGTCGCAATTCTTATTGAGGTTACAAATCAATTAGTTACGAGTTCAGTTATGACACTTCTTTTACTTTGTCCATATTTACTATACAATTGATATCATTCTGGTAATTATTTTAAATATTATATCATTAAAAAATTACATGTAATATCATATTGACTGTATAACCTTCGTCAAATTAAGCGAAATGCACGTATATTTTTCTAAACAAGAATCCATCTATACATATAATTTCGTCGTGTACACAAAAATCTTGCTCTCGTACCAAGATACACTATTCATCAAAACGAGAACGAATTTTTGAGCATATTAGTTCATCTCTCGATGAGATTTCTTGAAAAACAAATATTCATCCAGATTGATTATATTGTAACGAAAATAGAATGATAAACGAGAAAACCTCGTTTTCAAAAAAAGACATACTTCCATTCTTAATGCGTGTAATTTTCAATAATATTTATGTATAATGGAGATATACAGGAGGTTTTAGAACAGAAGATTTTTTGTGCATTTCTCGTGATAAAATTTATGTTTCTGAATAGCACATGTTGATTATTTAAAGATTGTTCTTGTTCTCTCTAAGAGCAATCATAATTATGTAATTATAAACACGTCACTGCAAAAAAATACTGTTTACTGTCGGAAATTTTCGTATTTTAAAGTTAAAACTGACAGACTAGCCCTACTCTACCCTATCTTTTTTTAGAGATGGATACAAATTTTTGTAAATATTATTTCCCTCCAAAACATCCATTTTCTCTGCTTCATACTATGCTTCATTTGCAATAACAAATTTATTGATAATTTCAAAAAGATCTGCGTCATTAATTTTTTATAGAAAAAGATACGTTATAATTTTTTGGAATAAATTGTAATATATGTATATTTCTATTAGAGAAAGTTATAATAAATGAATACAGATATGCGATATTTTATTTTTTCTCTAAAATTTTAAATCGCTAAAAATACGCTAAAAGGAAATAAATTAAGCTTTAAATAAAAAATCCTGTCTTAAATATCAGAATATAAAATAAGGATATAAATAAATGCTTGAAGTTTGCAATGGAAAACAATTCAAAAATTAGCGACCAAATAATGAGCAATATAAGGTATTTTGTTAATATAAATTAAATTATTTGATATAAATTTAACATATCAATATAATTATCAATATAGTATATAAATTATATAGTATATAAATTATAATATAAACATTTCGACTACATAGAGCTTTTCTCAGTATACCAGGTGTACAAGTATGAAATGATGATTTTTTTTCCCAAAAAAAACAAGTTAAATTCAGAAGAATGATAAAAAGAGATTTATTCAAAGTATATTCCATTGCTAGTTACACATTTTTCCCATCTTTCGGGCAATTTATGGATATCACGCCAGTAAAAATCTTCCCCTTTTGCCGCGAACCATTTATCGAGCTATTTTTTCACATCTTCGTACGAACCAAAGCGCTGCTCAGCAAGTGCGTGACCCATCGATGCAAACAAGTGATAATCGAAAGGAGCCAAGTCTGGTGAGTAAGTCGCATGGAGTAGAACTTCCCAGCTGAGTGCTTCCAACGTGTCCCGAACTGTTTTGCCATATGTGATGGAACATTGTCATGGAGAAAAATGATTTGAATTGTGTTGTCTCTTTTGATATTCTGGTCGTTTTTTAAGTAGTGAACGGTTCAAATCAATCAATTGTTGTTGATAGCGTTTGGTATTAACCGTTTCGCCAAGCTTCAATAGATCACATCCTTCTTCTGGCCATCAAACACAGAGCATCGTCTTCCTGCCAAAATGATTCAGTCTTGCGGTCGATGTAGATAGTGTGCCTGGGTCTACCCATGATTTTTTGCGCTTGGGATTCTCAAAAAAAATCCACTTTTCATCCCCAGTAACGATACGACTTTCTTCCGTTCGAGCAAAATTTCATGTGTGTTTTTGCGCCTCTCCATCTGTCTCTCGTTCAATTCATGTGCCCATCTGCCGACTTTCTAAATCTTTCCCATCTCTCGTAAGCGATTGGAAACAGCTTGTTGACTAACGCTCAGTTGCTCTGCGAGTTGTTTTTGTGTTTGTGAATCATCTTCATCCAGCAATGCTTGCAATTCCACATCTTCGTACTTTTCGAACGGTATTCCTTGTCTGCAATATCGAAATCTCCAATTTTGAAACACTGAAACCATCGTTCACACGTTTTTTGTGATAGAGCATGTTCACCATAAGCTTCTCCAAGTAATCGGTATGATTCCGCAACAGTTTTCTTCAAATGAAAACAAAAAATTAATGTTGTCCGCGAATGCTCCTTATTTGGTACAAATTTCGTTATATTAAACACAACAACACAATACTATGCAAACACTTTTCAATCAAATCACTTTGCGCGTTTGACACTTGTTGATGGTACAATAAAATGGCGTATAATGTTAAATTTTTGTACTTCACACTGCATTGGTGCGCCATCTGTTTCTCAAATCGTCATTTCATACTTGTACATCTGGTAAATAAGTTAACATATTTCTTTCGCTGTACAACTATTTTAAATTAAAGAAAAATCCCATCCATTATTGATGATAAATATTGCTAAACCATGTCAGATCTTCAAAAGATATCCAAATTAAAAATGCAAAACCAATTACTCGTTACGGCGAGAATTACATTTAGTCTTATAATGTAAGAATTTCTTCACAATTGATTTATCTAGATCAAGATATATATAAATTCGTAAGAATTTCTAAAAACTATACAACTAATACTCACATAATAGTGCGACAACGATTTTCTCAAAAATTTTTATAAAAAAATATGTAACAACAATATTCGTTTAACAATGACGATTGTCATCATTTGATATGATATATTTTTTATAAGTTATTTTTTATAAAATATCGACGAAATTGTTCACAACATACTGAAGATGATTTGAAACAAATCAAAACGTACAAGGAAATTTTTGTATTGACATAGTAATACAATATTATGTATATATAATATTATGTAAATTAATTAAAATTCTTGTTGTAATTACGCATCAATTTCCGCGCTGTATTAACATTCTCATTGCCCATATATTCTTTCATTATTGTATTTTTATTTCAAGAGCCCTATATATATTTTTTAAAGTTTTTAAACTTACAAAATTCATTTTATTTACTTTCATCTTGCAACTTCGAGTCATCTAAGAATCATTCTATTAAAACGCAAGAGAATCTCAAAATATTGCTTTTAATTATATTTCCTTTCTATAAGTCCTTTATTCCTTTTATAAAAATAAACTATAATTTAGAGATGCTAATGTGAATATTAATATAATTAATATAATTAATTGTTCCTAATAATATTATATTTTTTTTCATATCATTCTTTCTTCCTTTTTCTTTTCTTTTCTCTATTTTTCCTTTTTTTTCTAATCTTTTTCTTTCTATGAATTTCTTTTTCTCTTAAAAATCATTAATAACTGAAAATAGAATACATCAAATACATTTGCATGATATTCTTATTCAGATTTGATAACATTCATAGTTATGACTGGTCAATTTCAAAGTTTATTCACGTCGCTTCAGCATGCTCCAATGTGCTTCTGCTATAGCTTCTATTCACTTCAACAAGCGCGTTAGAGTGAGTAAATGCTATAGTAGGAGCATTTTAGACTATGTTAGAGCATGCGACGCAAACAAACCTCTAATTACAGATGTTATTAAACCTAGAGTGAGTATAAAGAGAGTGACGCCAATTAGTCGGAAGTTTGATGAACATCTATCTATATGAAGCAATTCCTCGTCTTAATCGCTTTTTTCTTTAATATTATCTTCTTTCTAATAATAAGGAAACTTAATGGTGAAGCCATTATACCCACTCTAATTAAATGTATGAAACTAATCACAGTCGTTCCATTCTTCAAAGGAAAAACTATGATTGGCCAGTTGCATAACTACAGACGTTATTAAACTCCTCTAATTAGAATTTGGCCTTCTTCTTGGTTTGTGAATGATCCGATATTTTAAATGCATAATGAAAATACATTATGCCCTCAATATAAGTAAGGGCAATATGTTGCCATTTTGCTGTCACTTATTCCGCATTCAATTTCACCAAACTAAAGCCAAGGTTAATGTTTCTATAAACTGTCTGCTGTTCTGATGTTACATAAAGTCTTCCTTAGAATTTAACAAACTGCTGGCAAGTTATCATCGTACGTACAAGTGGCGTGCCACTTTGCTGTCAACGTAACGAGTTTATTATTTCTCAATGTATACATACTCTTACAATTTCGTAAACTCATGAAATCTATTTGCCCTCCTGATAGTAACTCAGTTCACATTAGATTCCACAGCAAATTGTCGACAATTGAAAACAATACATATAGTGCATGAATTTGTTCCATATGTTAAATCTCGCTTGGCTATCTGGGGCTTTTATTTAAATGCATGATACACGGCCATGGACTTGCTATTGTTAAATGAAACGACTTCTTCAAGCTCTTAGCACTACTTTTGTAAGAGACGTCTAAAAAAGGTTACAGAATGTATGCAGCGCCACAACTCAATCAAAGAGTATGCAGCATATTTAGATCACATTCTAACACTCCCACTATCTTAAATGCTGCATAATACTTATACCTAACATATTCAGAAACTTATAATGTTTTTTAGAGTTTAATCCTTTTGTAAGAATATCAGTTGATAGCAGATATTCAACTTTTATTAATTTATTAGAAATAGCTTCTCTAATAAAATGATGTCGCACATCAATATGTTTAGATCTTTTGATGATACATAGGATTAGCAGACAATTTCTATGCGCTCTGATTATAAACAAATTGATACAGTATAAATTTCCTGTTAGTTTTTGTAACAAGTTTCTCAAGTAAATAGTTTCTTTACATGTTTTCGAAATATATTCGGCTTCCGTACTAGATAAAGCCACTGTTTTTTATTTTGTACAGTACTTTCCCAAGAAATTGCATCCGAGAGCTTAAAAAATATCTATATATGATCTTCTATTTACTCGCCCAGTCAGCGTCAACAAAACTTCTAATTCAATATTATCCTTTTTAAATTTCAAACCGTAATTTTTTGTAGCTAAGTATCTTTTATTCTTTTTATACATTTCCAATATGATTCAATATATGAATTATTAAACAGACTTAAGAAACACTAAAAGCTATATCAGGTCTTGTTAACACTGCAAGACTACCTATCAATCTTTGATAAAGAATATCAATTTTTCTATCATCTTCAAAAAATAACTTTGATTCTATAGGTGTTTTAACAGGCTTGCAATCTATGGTAAGATATCAAATTTCTTTAGTAGCAAATCAATATAATTTTCTTGATCTAACGTAACTACATTGTTAATCTTATCAACATTACACTGTTTAACTTCACCTAAGTCCTTAATCTTAAATTTCGAACTAAGCTTATCTTTCAGAAAAATTGTTTCCTTCTTATTGTTTGAAAAAATAAAAAATCGTCGACACAATTACAATAACTAAAGCATTCTCAATTTTTATATATAAACACTGTTCTAAATTTGATCTTTTAACTTAAGTCTGTCAACGTTTCTTCAATTTATAATTTTACTCTTTTATTCCAAGCTCTGGAAGACTGCTTCAATCCATAAAGCGCCTTTTTTAATCTCAAAGCTTTTATCTGAGGATATAAAACTTTCAGATTGTTTCATAATCTTTCTTTCATATGACTGTTAAGAAATGCAGTTTTTATCAAATGAGTTATATCTAAACTTAACTTGACTGATAATGCCATAAATAATCTTAGACTAGATTGCCTAATTACGGAGAAAAAGTTTCATCAAAATCTATACCCTCTTTGCGAGAAATCTTTAGCTATTAACTTAGCTCGCTAAGCTAGATTATATAAGTTATATTGCATTTTTATTATCAATCTTTCTTTTAAATATCCATTTACAGTCTATCACAGTTTCTTCTTCTGGCATATCTTCCAATTCCATGCATTATTTTTTTCAAAAGATTGCAATTCTTCTGATATTGCTTGCTTCCATTTTTCTGCATCTGATGTTGACAAAGCCTCAGCAATTGATTGGATCACAGTCCAGCTTGATAATTTCTATACACATGTACGTTACATAATCATCAAATTTTCTTGGCTTTGGCGTTCTTTTGACTTTTGTGGTTATATTTTTCTCACAACTAATCTTCTCTTTCTCTTTTTCTTCAATTTCTTCCCTGACTGAATCTATTATCTTCTCCTTAGAGTTATCTTCACTGGCTGATCCTGGGAATATTGAAACTTCAATCTCTTCCTTTGTATCTTCCATTATGACAACATCTTTACTAATTATTACACTGTTATTATCTGAATCACGATTGATCTTTTGGCAGTATCACTGAAACCGACAAGAATCAATTTTTTTTATTTCCTGTCCCATTTTGTCCTTTTTTTTTAGGAAACCATAACATGAACCATAACATTACTTACAAAAATCTTTTCATACTTAATGTTTGTTTTTTTACGTCTATATTTCAAATGGGATTTTGTCATTTAAACCAGATGTGATTAATCTGTTTCTCAAGTATACAGCGATATTTGTTGCTTCAGCCAGAATTTTTTATCCAGGTGAGCATATAGTAAGCACCTTGCCTTTTCAACTATTGTTCTGTTCATTCTTTCTGAAGAACCATTTTGCTCCGGAGAATAAGGTATTGTTTTCTGAATAATTTCACTCTTCTTTAGAAACCTTTCAAACATACCACTGCAAAATTCTCCTCCGTTATGTGATCTGAGAATCTTTATTCGGCAATTTTTCTGATTGTCCATCATCCTCTTGAAATCTTGAAATCGATTAAATATTTCATCCTTGGTTTTTAGGAAGTACAAAAGCTATTTTATTGAAGTCATCCACCAGAATTAGAAAATACTTGGATCCTCCTATAGACTCAACCTCCATTGGACTATACGTCAGCATGTATGATTTCCAGTAATCCTTCTGCTCTGGTATCTTTATCTAGAAATGATGATCTTGCTTGTTTTCCTTCATTGCACGATAGAGTTATATCTGTCCACTTCGATTTTATCCTCGCATATCAGTCCCTCAATAGCTCCATTTTTCATTTTTGTCAGATCCTTGCTGTTAGATGTCCTAACCTGCGATGACAAGTCAGTCCTGTAGCGGCCAAAAAACATTTCTGCGACTCTATAACATTTAACTTGTATACATTACTAATTAATAAAAATTCGCAATTCTTATTAATTGTCTCTGTTTATTGTAAATTTTGCAACCATTACTTTCAAACTTTACTACTTTGTCATTTTTAATTAATTGATTTACGGGTAATAAGTTGATAGTTAATTGCGGAATACATAGCACATCTTTGACTAAAACATTATGCTTTCCTACAATTGTAGTTATGTTTACATTGCCTGAACTCATTACTTGAACTTTGGACTTGGCAACCACAATATCTTGCAGATCATTTGTTTTTAACTCTTTTGTCAACCAATCTCTCTTAACTGTCAAATGCATGCTAACATCTGAGTCCAGTCATCTTTACTAAATTGACCCGTTAGAAAAACTACAAGACATTCGGACTCTTGTTATCATTTTTGTTCGATATTATCTTAGTGTTCGAGCACCTGATTGTTTACATTTGTAGCAAAGGATCTCCTTTTTGGTATCCGATTGTGCTGAACCTGTATGCTTCTTACTGTAGCTTACTGTTTTACTGACAAAAGCACTTCCTGCCTTATCGACATCAGTTTCCAGTTCTAACAGCTTCGTTTTGATAGAATCTGCAATAATGGCGATACCTGAATGCTCAATCGCCATTATCATTGGCGAAAATTTCTCCGGCAATCCAAAGCAACGAACCAATCCATTCATCATCTATATTGAAACCGGTACCTCTCAATCTCTACGCTGTTTCTATCATTTGATTTACAAATGACGCCATCGAGTCACAGTTTTCTAATCTCGTAAAGATTAACGTTCGAAGTATGCTGATCTTCCTGATGAATCCGGAACCATCGAAGAACAACTTTAGCTTTGTCCATAGCTCGGCTGCTGTCCTGTTTCTTTTATATGTATATAGAATTAAAATCAGCTTAGCTTTGGTCTTGGCGATTTTTTCAACATCCGTCTCAATTCCATCGATGCATTTTTGCATTCCATTGAAAATCAAGGAATTCTCTGCGGCGAAAGCCCAATCGTAATTCTCACGTCCTTTTAATTTAGGAACGTTGGCCATGTAATTACTGACACCATTGTGCGCTTGAAGAACTAATACTTTCAAAAAAACTGAGCACTGTGCCCATAACCTGTTAAATGAAACAATTTCTCTCAGCATAGATTACTTTTATTATAAGAGATGTCCAAAAAAGGTTACAGAATGTATACAGCGCCACAATTCAATCATAGAGTATGCAGCATATTTAAATCATATTCTAACAGCTGTTATAATATTTATGATTAGATACTATTAAATTTTTTAATTTTTTTAAATTTCAATCATAGTCACCAGCTATAAATTGCCTCAACGTTTCAGAATATTCGTTCGTCAGGAACTATGAAACATAGGAACATCTCTATAGAGCCGCAACTAATAGCACCACTAGAGTGAAATCAAATGAGATAGTAATTTTTCTCTCGCACAATTTCGATGAAAAATGGCTGCCATTTCAGATGGCTCTGATTAGAGTCTTTAATTAAATCTGATTAAGGGTACCATCTACACGGAGTCAGAAATATTAACGTTAATATTAATATTCTATTCCATATATCTATACTTCTTATAATACATACCTCTTTTCTTTTTTTTTTCTTTCTTTCTTTTCATTTTCTTTTTCTTTCTTTTCAGTCTTTCTTTTTTATGTCATTTACTTTTCATAAAAATCACTTACAACATAATTAAAAATAAAATACAACACAAAGATATGAATACTAATATTTATTCTGTATAATATAACATATATTTCATATCACTTTTCCTTCATTTACTTGTTCTCCTTATCGTTTCTTTCTTCTTTTCCTCTTTCTTCCTTTTCCTTTCTTTTTTTTTTCTTTTCATTTCTTTCCACTCAAGCTCTTTCTTTTCATGAAATTTGATTAAAAGTAATGATTAAAAGTATAATACAGTTAAAAAACAAAAGTATAATACAAAAATACAATACAAACATTAATATTTTGTTGCACATAATATTGTGCTTCTTTTTACTCATTTTTTCCTTTTTTTACTTACCTTTTTTTCCTTTCTTTCTTTTCCTTTTTCTTCCTTTATATGTTCTTTTTTCTATGAATTCTTTCCTTTTCATAAAAACTAATAACAAACTAAGAATAAAATAATACAAAGATACTAAGATAAATATTATCATTTTGGTATAACATTATATTTCCTTTCACAATTCCTTTTCTTCTTTTTTGTTCTTCTTTTTTCATCTCCTTTCATTTCTTTTTTTTAAATCCTTTTTTTATGAACTTTTTTTAAATTCCTTTTTTTATGAATTCTTTTTTCTTTTTTTTCCTTTTTTTTCCCATTTTAATTCTTTCATTTCCATGAGTTTTTTATACGCAAATATAATTTAAATACTAAAATTTTGCTCCACATAATGTTGTGCTTTCTTTCATTTTATTTTCTTCCTTATTCTTTTTCTTTTTCTTTTTCGTTACTTCTTTCCTTTTTTTCTCTTCAACCTTCTCCTGTCTATGAATTATTTCTTTCCAATAAAGCTAATAATAACTGAGAATGAAGTAATAAATATTATATTATATACAGATAAATATAGAAATCTGGATGAAATTAAAAATCTATTACCTTTTAAATTTCTGTATATATATATATATATATATATATATATATATATATATATATATATATATAAATTTATTTTT
>Ga0157364_1002757_pt1 | contig 16662 bp, 7 predicted proteins | sample AttsexASBM2_FD_111476 | JGI IMG/M metagenome (GOLD analysis project Ga0157364, IMG submission 111476) | Fungus gardens microbial communities from leaf cutter ant in Ribeirão Preto, State of São Paulo, Brazil - Atta sexdens ASBM2 | ecosystem: Host-associated > Fungi > Mycelium > Unclassified ... | reverse complement strand
TTTCTATGGGGTTATGTTGACAGATGCCCAAGTTTATTGTATGACGTCTATGATCTATTTATTTCGATCACCACTTACCGCTAAAGCCATCTATAGGAAAACGGCGGAAGCAAAGTTGTATACTTAATAAAACTTGTGCTTGAAAAAGTTCGTTAAAAATTTTAACGCTATACATGTACAAAATATGAAAACGTAAAAAAAATCGCAAAAAATGTTTTGAGTTACTAAGACTTCTTTTACCCGGTTAAAAATTAATTACAATTAAATAAAAATTAAGATTATCTACTTTTTTTAAGTATGTCACTTTATAATTGCCGATATATAGTAGGTTGTTAAAATATTACGAACAATGCGATTTTTCTGTCATTTTTAGATTTTCAAATTCATTTTAGTGAAAAATATAAAATAAGGCTAGAAATTTATTTTTATGTTGTTTTACTACATTTATAATGAAAAAATATCATATCCAAGTAGAAAATATTTATTGTTTCATACAAACAATGTGTACAAATTAATTAATTAATATTTTGTCACATTTCCCTTCGCCGCAATAAGGGCTTTGATGCGACGTGACATGCTCTCAATGCATGATTTTAAATTTTCTCTTAATTCAAGAGAGTGCCACACTTGTATTAGTTTCTCAATAAGTTGGTACTGGTAGTTGTTATGACTTCTTCATTGTCCGTTTGAGTTCTTACAGATTTTCAATGAGGTTCATATCAGATGAATTTCCAGACCAGGCAGAACTGATACTTTGTTTTGAACGAGGAACGCTATTGTACTTCTAACTTTGTGACACAGCGGAATCGTGCATAAACACATTCTTGATCTTTCGGGTACCAATTAGCAATCTGAGGCAACACCCAACTTTCTAAGATTTGCTTGTATTGATCTTGTTTCATTATTCTCTGGGCGAATAAAAGGCGTCCCATCCTTTGCTGGATATCACTGACTACATCATAATAATCTGGTAGGGCGTTTTACTTCTTCTATTAAGCAATCGGAATGATATTATATTTTTCCCCAGGACGGCATGTGAACTTGTTCTGGTTCGTTAAAATTTCAAAAGTTGATTCGTCTGAGAAGCTTGTAAAATTAAAGAATATTGTAAAATTGTCACATTTTAAAACTTTTATGGTATAATAAGGCTTAATTACTTTATTCTAATGTTAAATAATCCAGTACTGGTGTGCTCAACTGGTGAGTCCAGACGTTTCTCCATCATAAATTAATTCAAACGTAATTTTATTTTAATAGGTCGATGGCCAGTTAGTTTTTCCTCAGCCTATCTCCTTTCACAGTTCTCTTCGAGACAGCAATCCCATCGTTGTTTATGAGCGTTGTGAGTCGTGCAATACACATGCAATAATCACATTGCAGCGTCTTTCAGAAACCGTTGCGGCTCGTCTTTCTGTTCTGAAGGCAAATATTTCTGATTTTGCGATCAATACGTACGGAGTAGCGTATGATGCGTTTTCGTCCACTCTTGCCTGTTCGATTAGTCTCCAAAGGCAGATTTTGGTCTGTTGGGAATATATGTAATCGAGTAAACGAGAGATAAAAAAGTGATTTTTTTCTGAGAGAATTTATTATAGATTACACGCTGTGCGTTGTAACGGGAAGTGAGTGTGAAAAAAAAAGGGAAGGGGACAACAATGAGATATCTAGCGCCGAAGAAAAAGAAGAGCGCTTAAACGACGACGCTGAACTCGAGTGCGGATATACATGTAAAGGAGGGCTGAACTAAACAATATATCACTAGATAATCTACCACAGATTATAAATGTAAAAATCGATAAAATGAAATAAACAAAATGTAAGAGCTCTGATTAACTTTAATATAGTCCAATTTTATTTTTAATCTGTTTACCACACTGACTTTGAAACGCTTGCAATCGCTATTTGTCTCTGTGAATAATTTGTATTCAACAGAAGAATCTTAATTTCATTTGGTTTTCCTTAGAGAAATAATTGCACCTTTGTCCATACTTAAAATAAGAATAAGAGCTAATAAAGAGAAAAATCTTTTAATTTTATTAAAAAATGATAAAATATGAAACAACTTACCTTAAAAATAAATTTTAGCAATAATATTGAGCTATAAATTTCTTTTTCACACTTCAAATACAACAACAATAATTCACTTGCTTGCAAACTGACAAATAATAACTGACAGTCAATATTTTGAAAGCTAAATGTCATCATCAGTATTGCTAGCTTTTAGAACTTACAAATAATCAAAATGGATATTAAAAACAAAAATACTTCACGGAATTTTATCAAGTAGCACTTGCAAACTTAAAATTAATAGAAAAATCGTACTATTCCTAATATTTTGACAACCTACTGTAAATAAAATGCTTTCATAAATAAGATCAAACTTGATTTTTGCTTTGATTCTTAAAAGTAAAAATAAAATATAAAGTATAATTACATCAAAACCTTTAGTTACAATTATTTATTAGCTTCGAGGATATCGAGGTATCATCTTTATATTTTAATATCTCTTTTAAGTTTGAAATTAGTATAATGAAAAGCGGCTCAAAAATTAAAATTCAAAATTACAATATATAGCTAAGTATTTTACAAATATTATATAAACTACATGAATTACTAACAAACTTTTCGATCTAGCACGAGTCGTTCAATGTTGATAATATATTTGTGAAACCATAAACGCATAATATAAAATCTATATGAAATATGAAAAATAAAAACTCTAGTAAAATATTTCGAAAAAAAAACATTTGTTTGCACCCTGATTTGTCAATATAGTAAGTAGTATATGTAAATATCAATGACAATTAAAATTAATTACGATTTATTAAAATTGTAAACATTATAATGAAATTATAAATTAATGTTATAGTATAATTTATTCATTTTACTTAGGAAAAGATATTAGCACATAGACAATATAATTTTGAAATATGTTACAAAGAATATATATAAGTCCCAATTTTACGTATAACTCACTTTTAAATCTATTTGATAATAAAGCTCCTAATTCGCAAATGAGTCGTGTATTATTTCTGAAAATTTTTATTAAGTAAGAAATATAATATTTGGATTTCTAATTTTCATGAGATCCAAGTATAATCTAATCAAAGGCAATAATATTATGTCAAACAATAACTGCTAATATACTGTACTACTGTAATAAATTTCAAATTCTATTATTACAATAAAAAAATTTAAGAGTTAAAAATTTAATATTAAGAAATATTAAAAATTTTTCTTTATCTTATAGAAAAATATTTGTATGTGTATCTGTTGAATATGAAATATATCAGTACTAAAATAATAACTTGAATATAGATATATAAAATTTGTTTAATTTGCGAAAAATAATTTATAATTATAATAAAATATTTATTGAATTATTTCCATGAATCGAATTATGAACAAAACGGACGCGTCAAGTATGCTGCTGCTGGAGAACTTGCTCATTTTCAATTTTTTATTTCTACCTGTTATCGATGTAAAAATTCTTTTTCGATTTCCGCGCCTTTCATTACGCTATCTATTGCTTTTCATTCTCTCATTTTAATGTGTTGTATTTAATACATATTTAACATTTCAAAATGTCATCCGTACTTTGTGTATATTATAATTATGAAAAATTATTCCATACACTATTTTAAAGAATATCCGTATGCCTTGATGTAGACGTCCAAAGGACGTCAAGGCATACGGATGCTTTCAAGATGCCGCTCGAAGAACTATATTTTATGGAATCTTTTGAATAAAGATACTTGAAATATTTTGATTTCACTTCTTTTTTTATGGCATTATCTTTTTATTTTTTCTGCAAAATATACTTGACATTTTTTTTTATATTTTTATATATAATGTCTTTTCTGATAGATTGCACTAATTTTTGCTAAATATTATTTTTATTATTATTTTCATATATTTACAAAATGGTCGATGTAAAGATATTACAAAATACAAGGTATCATGAATATATGACCCCACTCATTCCGAGCAGGTAGAGCGGACTAAACTGAATCGAAAAATCCTCTACCATTTTGCAATACTCGCAATAATTAATGAGATATTAACGTTTAAAGATAGCCGAATACGCGCGTCCGTCCGACCTACTATTGCCAAAGGTGCAGCACATCGAGCGCGGCGCGCAGATCGCAAGGAGATATTGCATACAAGTGATTCAAAATATATTTCAAAAATAATACAATTGCTGTTTTATAAAATTTTTTAAATGATGATTCGAAAAATTTATGCGAGTGTCTCCATGAGCTGTAGTGTACGTACACGAATAATAATCGGCATATCCACACAAAGAAAGATTCCTTCAAAAAAATGTTTTCGCAATCGAAATATTATTTCTAAAGCGCCGAATACCATCAATAGCTTGACGCGCAGGGAGTGGAGCAAGTGCCCCGCTCATTGCAGCGAGCCTCTAAGATCGAATGGCGCGGCGCGCACTCGATGGGCCGCACCTTTGGCAATAATAGATCGAGCAGACGCGCATATTCGGCTTTAAACGTTAATATCTCGTTACTATTACGAGTAAAATAAGAATGTAGAGAACTTTTCGACTTAGTTTAATCCGCTCTATCTGCTCAGGACGAGTGGAGCAGTAAATTCATGACACCCTATATACTTGATGTCTTTTTTATATTTTTAATGTCTTTTCCAGTTGATCATTTTCTAGCATAGTTAACAAATACCACCATATAATTTCGTTTTCATGCAATCCACTTTTGTTAAACATTAAATTATAAATAAATAAATGTTTGAAATAAGTTGTTAATTCATTATCATTTTCTAGTTTAATTAAAATATCAACTTATAATTTTGTTCCGTCTCTCTCTCTCTCTCCATTTGTTAAATATTAAGTTATAAACAAATGGATATCGAAGACGAATAAATCGCTCATTATCATTTCTGATTTAATTAATAAATACCAGTATATACTTCCGTTTCCGTCTAATCTTTTTTCATCAAATATTAAATTATAAACAAATAGAGATTATGATAAAATATGCTGCTGAAGATTTTGCTCATCTTTGATTTGTCCCTACAATTTTTTACTTGTCAATGAAAAATTCATTTTTAATTTCTGCGCCCTCATTATGCTATCTGTTGCATTTTATGTTCTTATTTTAATATGTTGTTACATTTTATACACTTAAAAAAAACGTTTTTCATATTTTACAGTAAGTCTATTATGAGAGATTATCCCATACAACATAGTTCTGAAGGATGTTCAAAAGATATTTATATCATAGGATATCCTCAAAATGCCAAAGAATTGTATTGTGTGGGATTTATTTTAATGTTTAATGCATATATTTGAAATATTATATATATTTTAATTTTTTATTATATTTTTTATTATATATTTTAACTTCCTTTTTATGGCATTATGTTTTGTTTATTTCATTATTTTGAACATTTTTTTTATGATGTTATCTTTGATTATTATTTTCATTACTATTATTATTAACAAATTAGATAACTACTATTGTTATTATTTTCGTTATTTTATTATTATATTTTCATTATTTTTATTATTCTTCTTATTATTATTATTTTCATTATTTTCATGTATTTACAAAATGTTTTTATAAAGATATTTCAAAATATACTTGATGCCATTTTTGTTACATTTTTAGTATTTTTTCCGGTTGATTTCATGAATTTTTAAGTTCTTGTTATTGATAATAATATACTTTATATTCATATTTAATCCTTTGAAGCACACGTTTTCTTTACGTAGAATTGAATTAAAATTTATTAGGTGATTTTCGGGGTTGCTTATTATGAATTTGACATCAGATTTTCAAAATTCAAAATAGCGAATTCAAGATGATGTACCGATTTGCAAAAAGTGATCTGATCTTGATAAAACTCTGAAGGTACTCATAAGTTTTAAGTTGCTTGTTGCAATTCTGAAATTTACAATTTTGATTTTCCGACTCCAGATCTGTAATCAGCGATTTCAAAAACTGACGAGTAGCTACTTTCATTCAGATTAAATCACTTTTCGCAACTTAGTCTGCCATATTGGATTCGCCATATTGAATTTCTGAGATCAGATTCGTAATCGGCGACCTCAAAAACCCCCTAGTACCCGATTTCATCCTGATCAGATTACTTTTTGCAAATCAGTCCGCCACCTTGGATCCGCTATTTTAAATTTCGAAAATCTAACGTTAAATTCGTAAGCAACCCTAAAAATTCTTGAGTGAGGACTTTGGCATGGAAACTCTGAGAATTTTCGGAGATAATGAATTTTCTCCAAAAAAATTGCAATTTCTCAACGTTAGTTTATTTATATATAAACAAAATCATCCGTGATTTCGAATTATTGCACATCGATTCTTATTCTTAAATATATAACTGATACCAAAACAGAAAAAAGTTCGAAAATTGAATAAAAACTACCCCAGTTACTCAGAAAATGATTATGGAAAAGGTGACATTCCATAATGACACCAAAAGGTTAAATTAATTTATTAGAGTCTTTCAATAGGGATGCTCGAAATTTGTTAGATCATAGTAGCCATGTTGTTAAAGTGACATCTGTCAAATTTGTTGTGAATTGTTAGTAGTGTATGGCAAATCACCATGGAAGGTCATAGTGTTGAGCAACGTGTGCAAATCATAAAATTTTATTATCAAAATCAGTGCTCCGTTCGAGAAACGTTCCGCACATTACGTGATTTTTATCCTCGCCACAACCGTCCTGCCAAGTCGACTATTAAACGTTTGGTGGTCAAATTCGAGTCAACCGGTTTGATAAATAATCAGCCAACACCAGTACATCGCCGAAACGCAAGATTTGCTGAAAACATCGCTGCTGTGCATAAGAGTGTACGGGAAAACCCGAGGCGATCAATTTCTCATCGTTCACAAGATCTTGGCCTTTCTGCGACTTCAACTTAGCGAATTTTGTGTCGGGACCTGGGTCAACTGACCTAGGAACTTAAGGTAAATGATCATAGCCGTGTGTTCGCTGATTGGGTTCTGGAAAGTTGGAAGTTAACTCAAATTTCGCTAAACAAATCATCTTTAGCAATGAGGCTCATTTTTGGATGAATGGATATATGAACAAGCAAAATTGTCGAATTTGGGACGATACCAATCCACGCGAGGTACACCAGCTTCAAATGCATCTCGAGAAAGTCACTGTTTGGTGCGGATTTTGGTCTGGCGGAATCATCGGTCCGTATTTCTTCCAAAACGAAGCAGGCGTTGCCATAACTGTCAACAGCGAGCGCTACAGATCGATGATAAGCAACTTCTTGTGGCCTAAAATGGATGATATGGATACCGATAACATGTGGTTCCAACAGGATGGCGCTACGTGCCACATACCGCATGCCACGACATTCTGCACGAGCGATTTGAGGGCATAGTTATCTCGCGCGGCGGCGACGTGAACTGGCTACTGAGATCGTGCGATTTAACGCCTTTAGACTTCTTCCTTTTGGGCTACCTTAAATCGCAGATCTATACGAATAAACCACAAACAATTGATGCTCTCAAAGTAACAAACGCCATCCAGCAAATTCAGCCAGATTTATGCGAGAAAGTCATCGAAAATTGGATCGCCCGAATACGTGTCACCAAGCGAAGCCGCGGCGGACATTTGAGCGAGTTATATTCCATACTTAAAATATTCTTTCAAATAAATATTAAAATATTCCATAAAATATTCTTTCAAATAAAAAAAAATTGAGTGGATATCTCACACAACTTGTTTTATTTAAATTTACATTTAAAAATCGAGCGTCCTTATTGAAAGACCCTAGATATTATAATATTATAATAAAATTGTAATAATATATAATAATAATAACAATTATATTTAATATATTATGCGATTATATTATAATAATAACAATAAAGCTAATAATAAAAATAATAATATTTGAAAATAATTTAAAAAATTACAATGTCCTAATAAGTAAATATATTATTTGTCTCATGGCATACTTATTGTACATACTTATTTTATACACTTTTCCGTCCTTTTCTACATAAGATATAAATATTTTATATATTGATCAATCTCTATTAACTTACTCATGCTCTCATTCGATCTATACAAATAATATACGTAAAGTTTGCGAGATAGACACTGTCTTTTCTTATTCGTTCGATACTTTTTAGTAATACTTCGGTGATAAATAACGTGAAATTAATTCTCGCACGTTTTGAACGTGATAATATTTTTAAGGCACATTTTTACACTTTTTCACATTTATTATGCACATATAAAACATGTGAAGAAGTGTAGAAAAGATGTCAAAAGTGTGGGAAAGTAAATAGATGAGTAGATAGATAACGTAGGCCGGTGATAAATATTATAAATAGCCAAATAAACAACATAAGTAGACGAATAGATGAAACATCGGAAGGATGAATAATATCGATAAATAGATAACGTAGATACATAAGTAGATATATAAATAAATAATGTACACAAACATGAGATGCGAAAAAAATGTGGAAAAGATGTGGAAGATGTACCGAAACATTTCGAAGAAGTGCGGAATAAATGTGGAAAAAGTACCGAAAATATATGGAAATGGTGCGAAAGAGGTGCAAAAGAGTTGCGAAAATGACGAAAAGAGATATAGAAAGATGCAAAAGAAATGCAAAATAAATGGATGAGGAGAGATGTGAGAGAGATGCGGAAAAAGTGTGAAAGAAGTAAAAGTTCAGAAAAGATGTAGGACAAATGAAGAAAAAGTGTCGATTCCTAATAATTCCTAAAAATTCCTTAATGGAAAATGGTTGGATATAACAGAGCAATAGTCAAGCATGATAATTCTTGTGCAAATCAATACGGTTAACAAAACAACTTTAATAATAATTAATCCGCTTACATGTTTCGGCTCACTTTTGAGCCATTCTCAGAGACAATATGATGTTATAATTACAAAAAATTTTTTTACAAACTAATTCATTTCAGTGAGCTATCTTCACCTATTAACAGAAACTATAATATAAAAACGAATTCTAATAATCTAAAATGTATTAAAATTATTAAAAAGTAAATGTTGGGAGGGAGGAGCAAAAATAATTTATTGTAAAATAATAGAAGGTAGCTCACTAAAACAAAAATTCATTATATCGCAGATACTTAAATTCTATCGGTTTTAAAAAAAAAGTATCGAAAAAGGCGTAGAAAAAGTGTAGAAAGTGTCGAAAAGTGTAGAAAATTAGGAAAAAGTGTAGAAAAAGTGCAGGAAAGGTGTAGAAATGATATAGAAAAAAAATGTAGAAAGTACTGAAAAAAGGCATAATAAAAGGGGACAAGATTTTGCGAAGACGACGACATATCTGAATGAATAAATGACATAAATTGGGATGAAAAATACGTGCACATATTCATATCTACGCAACAAATACATTTACAGACATGATAGTTATCTCATTTTAATTGTAAAAATCTATATTCTTTCCTAATATATCTTTTTATTACATCAATTTGTTTAAACAAAACAATAATTTTTAATTATATAAGTACCTTCTTGTAAAGGATACGCTGTAGCGTTTCTTTCATGACATGGTATTATGTACTACAAAAATATACGAGGTGTATTAAAAAAATATCGAACCTTTGGTCGGCAAAAATACATTTATTCATACACAGTACATTTACTCTAATCTCCTTCAAAGTAGTCCTCTTGCACACACTTCTCCCAGCGGTCCCGTCATTGTTGGAATTTTTTTGGAACACATCTTTTGGAATGATGTTTTCTCTTGACGGGAGCCGCTACTGCGTCTTCTGATATTTGTAAATTATTTGATTCGTAGTTCCTTATTGTAATTTTGAATTTTAAATTAGTCATAAAAAAAAATTCCTAATAGTTACAGTAATATTTATTATTACAGTACGTTTACACAATATACTGTCTAATAGATGTCAGTGAACTTTGTATGCACATGACATAGTTATCATATAGACTCTCAAATCGACACAAACTACATCATTAAAGTTAGATGACAAGAATAATTTGTAAATTGAAATTTAAACAAAAAGAGGAAGTTATACATATATTTTGTTTAGGAACAATTAAATAAATGTAACTAACGGTTTTATATCATAATTATATTTTCCAAGGATAAACTAACTAATAACCTTTACGCATAGCAGAGTGCTATTCTTTAACTACAGGTCGGTATCTACAAATTAATTTCATTTCAGAATTAGGAAACAAAAAAATACATTTTTCTTTAAAAATTATATAAATTTACATTAACAGTGAATTTGTGTTTTTAAAATAGTGAATTTATGTTTTTAAAACAGTGAATTTGACTATAAAGCATCAAAATGTGATCGCAGCGCAGTACTTCACTGTGATAGATTTCCTAACCTCAATAGTCGCCAACTTTAACGCTTAATATCTCGATTAGCGGGACAGAGCGAGGGACAGACAATTTTTTCTACTAGAGTCTTTCGTTTCATCTCAAATAAATCTAATTTCATTGATGTTTGAGGTGCGAGAGGGTAAACTGAATAATTACCAAACCAAGGTTTATTAGATTTAGATTAAAAGTACGAAGTATATACATTGTAAATGTAATTCTATAGTCCAATAAATTATATTTACTTATGTGTATTCTTATTGTATAAAGTTATAAATGATTCAATTTAATCTTTTATAAAGACTGGAACACGTGCTATGCAGCCATAATTTTTACAGCGTTGCTTTGTCTTTCCGCATGCTGTCCTTCGTGTTCCCCCCTCCTCTCTCTCTCTCTCTCCCTCCTCCTTCTGCCTCCTCACCTCAGCTCCCTCGCTTCCCTCCCTTCTTCCCCTTCTCTATCCTCTCTTTTTTTCTCTTAATTTAACTCCTGTCTCTTCTCAAATGATAACGGAGATAATACGAACAGAGACCACGTCATATAAATCTCAAAATCTTTAATAATAACTAACACTGAAGCTGACAAACGATAACAGGGTATCGTTCTCGACTTGATCATGTAAATAACATGTTTTCGAAATCAGAGAGACTAATTACACAAACACTTAGTAATTATATACATATATATATACATATATATATATAATATATATACAATATATATATATATATATATATATATTATATATATGTATATATATATATATATATATATACATTAAAAAATAACTAACTTCTGCAATTTCCACATAATATCACTATTCAGGTATACAAATTTTTCCCAATTAAAATAGAACAATAGTAGTCACGCTCAAAATGATATTAAACTAAAATCATAATTGAAGAAATAATTTTTAGTGAATATTTTGGAGTCATTTTAACGTCAATTTTATGTCATGATAATTTTTTATTCTATTTGTGATTGTTTTTCAATTTATTGCATCTGATAAATTTTAGAAATATGTCTGTTGAAACATTTCATGTTACATATTACAAAATTAAAATTGTTGCATGTGAAAGGTTAAAACCTTTCTGAAAACTTTCCGCAACAACTGATGCTCTGATGGGGAAGTCGTTATATGACTTAGGTTCGATTGTACCAACGTTACTTTAACTTTAAGCATAGCTTAAAACTCTCTCCTTTTCTATCTCTTTATCGAGTTTAAAGAAAGAAACAGAGATTTGTAAACTTCGATCAAAGTCAAAATAACGTTGGTGCAATCGGGCCTTAAGAATACAAACGATTGTTAAGGGGATCTTAAACTGAAGACCGAAATTGATCGAGATAGATAGTACAGACCTTTTAAATTCTAAATTTGATAATAGTGACGTCTTTGATTCATTTTTTACAATGACTGCGTTCGGACATCACTCGGATGTCTCCGAGGCCTTCATCATCTTGGTGGATGGACAAATGCAAAGGCAGGCTGTCCTATTACATAGTGCAGGTGCTCATCATGGATGTTTCGGTGGGTATTTGCATCGGATAGGAAAGAAAGAGACTCCGATTCAGACACGGCGACCCGGAACACAACCTTACGGAATGTTCGGCTTGAGAATGGGACCGCGCTATGACCTAGCCAATCATGTTGGTAATGACTTGTCCCTCTCGTGCATCATTCTGAGGATGGATTGCGGTCATCAACTTCTGCACTAGCGTCACACAGAAAGTGCAGAAGGAAGCGGACGAGAGAATAAGGAAGGGGAGAGATCTTCATCCAAGGAGCAAACAATCAGAAGCAACATTCTCTACCACAAAGAGGACGATGATGCTTCGCCCACTTAAGAGCCGTGGAGGAGGTTATATCTTTCCTCACCTGCGTTTCACCGCTGCGAAGTCGTGGGGACCGACGATGACAACCCCTCGCGATACGAAATTAAATATTGACCGAGGAAGTAGTACCCTAAGGCATCACAGATTTGCTGGACACATATCGCTGCCAGCGGTCCGCTGGTGACTCCTGGCCCCCACTCTCAAGTCTGCCAGTTGACAGCGGTGGGATTTTTAACCCATTAAGGTCCATGCCTATATAGCCTATAAAGCCGTAGTAGCACCTGAATACGTGATTCATAGCATAAGCGAAAAAAAATTACCCGTGTTTTTTTCGTTTTGCAAAATTAATTGTTTAAACGATAATTGTTTTAACAAATTGTTTAAAAATGACCATTTTTTTAAATTAAAAGTGCCTTCTACATTCAAAAACAAGAAACTTTTATTCCTGGTATTTCTTCGATCCAGTTAGTTTATGCAAAAAATGGTTATAAATAGTTTGCATGCGCAAAAAAATCGGTTTCTGCCCATGCTTTGAGTATTACATAAATACGAAAACCATGTGATTCAAAACATAAGCGAAAAAAAATTACCCGTGTTTTCAAAAGGCACTTTTAATTTAAAAAAAATGGACATTTTTTTAACAATTTGTTTAAACAATCAATTTTGCAAAACAAAAACACACGGGTAATTTTTTTTTACTCATGTTATGAATCATGTATTCAGTTTGGCGCTATGGCTCACGGCTGTATTAACGCCATGGGCCTTAATGTTAATAGATGTACAGCGTTCTTGGACTCCTCCTACAGGAGAAAACAAAGTCGTTGAGTCACATTACCTCCGGGTCACATCAATCCCGAGGTGTCTTCCCCTTCATGGTGAGATCTCCTTTGAAATCATCGCTTCTTGAAGAGGATTAGAAGATTTTCCCCTCCTTAAAAAATGGGGGTGCCTACAATAGAAAATCATCATTGTAATGAACACATTCCATACCATACATCATTATTATATCATTAATATAATATATTGAATCTAAATAATATTAATAAATTCGTAATATACATATCCCTACCAGCAGACAATGTTTTAAAAAATGTTTTTATAAATATTTAAACAACATTTTCAAAAACGTTAAAAATAATAGTTAAGTCTCCTTTTTTTGAATTGAAAAAAACAATATAATTATTGTAATGTTTGAAGAAACATTTTTTTAACGTTTAAAAAATGTTTATATAACGTTTTTGAGGAAACATTTCTTTAAAAAAACGTTTTTTAATGTCATAATTATTTGGACAAAATTAGAAAAAATAATAGCAGAATTTTTTTTAATTTATTTTTTATTAACAGTGCCTAAATCTTGGACAACTAATTTTATTAATTAATTCTAATTTTTAATTATATTTTAATTTTTTTCACTTACCAGCCAAGTTTTGAAACTGGGATCTTAGGGTTATAAGTCTCGTACCTTATTCGTCACATCACTTATAACTATCGATATATAGTTCTTATTGTCCATATATGATGCACTTATCGCAATATCGTGTAAAAAAAATAAAAACATTTCATTAAAATACGAAAATAGTTTTGATATGGAAAGGATAATGAAATTAATAAAAGAAATTATCCGTTAATTTAAATTTTATAAATGTTGTAAGATAAGTTCATGTATTTCCAACAACTCGATATTTCGAAGTTTAAAAGCCGAAGTTTATAAACTTTGCATTGCTTTGTCTAACATCACTTCTAGCGACGTGTCCTCGGTGTCGAGCAGCTGATCCGTACATCAACCGATTGACATTGATATCGTAACAAGATTGTTATTATGAATCGTTGCATTCCAATTGGGCGCAAACGACGGGACCGATCAGCAAATATACCAATCGCGATGCGAGAAGTTATCTCCATTCCACGAAAATTATACCAGCAATTTTTGGCAAGAAGCGAGAAAATATTTTCACTTTGGATTTGTCGGTTTTCTACTAAGCATCGAATAAAGATTTACAATTCACAACCATATAATATTACTCGACAACATATGCTGGCTATTGTTTTACCTTAAGACTTTTAAGACAATCAATATCCTTTTTTTCTTTCAGTTACAAGGAAAAAAAAATTTTGATCAATTGATTCTTTTATACACTATGCATTACATGTTATGTGCAAGTCTATACTGCGACTATTATGCTCATGGTACATACTTATACTTTGTTTACACGACCCGATTTTTGCCGAAATTATACTATTGATATGTTAAGGCCTATACACAAAATAAGAAATATTAGGAACAGCAATAAATATTAAGATTTTCAACTTATCTGATATCAGTTATTTCGGAATATGCGGTTTCTAATATAAGTTGAAATCTTGATATTCATTTCTGTTCCTAATATTGTGCGCAGAGCCTTATAACTACATTGTAATGTATATACATCCAAATGTATATACATTTGGTGTTGTACAAATCCGAAATCTGCCGTACATATCACGTACATATTACGGCAGATTTCGAGTCTATATCTCAAAATGTACATATAACCGGTCACTAAAAGATAATAACACTTTTTCTTCGATGCATTTCGGAATTGCTCACTGAATAAAATTGCGTTCAGCAGACTCAACAATCTTGCAACCGTTTTAGTATTCGTCGCGCTGATTAATCCAATCGTGACGAATCATAAAATGATTGCAAAATTCATCAAAGAAAAAGTGTTAAAACCTTTTAGTGACCGGTTGTACATTTCGATGTACAGATCCGAAATCTGCCATAATATATGCGTATGGCGGATACCGGGTCTATTCAATACCAAATATATATATATTTAGATGAATGTGTATATATGTAGTGCATTTGCTACACGATCACTATGCACGCAGTGAACTCTTGCATGTGATTGGTATATTTCGTTACATCTAAAAATATAAAACTAAGCAGATACAAGAGCTCACTGAGCTTTCAGTGAGCGGTCGTTGTATCGAGTGCATCCATTCTAATGTAATTAAAATCTAATGTAATTAAAAATTAATGTATAAAATCCTGCAATATTAGGAGCAGGAATAAATATCAAAATTTCAACTTACATTAGAAACTGTGTATTCCGAGGTGATTGGTAGCAGATAAGTTGAAATTAAATTTTAATATTTATTCCTGTTCCTAATATTTCTTTTATTGTGCATAGGCCTTAACATATCAATAGTGTAACCTCGTCGATAATCGGATCTAATAAACGTAGTATAAATATATACCATGAGTTTATTAGTCATAGCACACACTTTAATGCAGTGTGTATTATATAAAAGAATTAATTAATCAAAATTTTTCTTTTTTTTGTAACGAAGGAAAAAAAAGCGTACTATCTTAGGGTAAACAGTAGCCAGTATATGATGTCGAATAATAATACATAATTGAGGATTGTAAATTGTTTTTTATGTGATGTCTTACTGGAAAACAGACAAACCGAACGTAAAAATATTTTTTCGCTTCTTGCCATTGCTCAAAGAAAAATGGTTACAAATCTTTTGGTGACATGTATATTTCGGTTGTATGTACATTTCGAGGTACGAAATCTGTCATATCTGTAATATAATATATGCATATGGCAGATTTCGAACCTGTGCAATCCAATGTATATGTATACATTGGAATGTACAGACACAAAATTTGCTATAAAAAATGCGTATGACAGATAAGTAGTATATTAGGACTCCGGGAGAAATTTTAAAAAAACTTAACATGCCGATAGCAAAACCTCCAAGGTAAAAATTTGCCATTAGACATTCCATTATTCGTGTATATCTCAAGATATATATGCGTATGAAAAATTCTAAGATGTCCTGGAATTTGCCAAACAAAGGCAGATTTCGGGTCTGTTGAAATATACATATAACCGGTCACTAGAAAGTGTTACAAAAGATTGTAATACTTTTTCTTCGATGCATTTCAGAATTCCGATTGCGAACCGAGTAAATGGTTGCGTTCAACAAAACTTAACAGTTTTGCAACTGTTTTATTATTCGTCACGATTAATCCAATTAGCGTGACGAATCATAAAACGGTTGCAAAATACATCGAAGAAAAAATGTTAAAACTTTTTAGTGACCGATTGTATTACCGATTGTACATTTCAATGTACAGATTCGAAATTTGCCATAATAAGGCACATTCCGAATTTGTATAAATGTATATATTATACATTTGAATGTACACTTACAATAAATGTACAGACCTGAAATCTGCATTGTATTCATATGGCAGATTCTAGGACGTCCAGGAACCTGCCGCAACACAAAATTTTTCCAGTTCCGGAAAATGCCAAATGTCCTAGAATCTACCAATACAATTTGAAAAAAGTCTCGGAAACTGCAGTTGGACATACATATATATATATATATATATATATACCTGGTATATATATATATATTTATATATATATATATATATATATATATATATATATATATAATTTATATATTCATATTATAATA
>Ga0157364_1002756_pt1 | contig 16664 bp, 11 predicted proteins | sample AttsexASBM2_FD_111476 | JGI IMG/M metagenome (GOLD analysis project Ga0157364, IMG submission 111476) | Fungus gardens microbial communities from leaf cutter ant in Ribeirão Preto, State of São Paulo, Brazil - Atta sexdens ASBM2 | ecosystem: Host-associated > Fungi > Mycelium > Unclassified ... | reverse complement strand
TTCCAAATTGTTTTAAGCTTGATTCTATATAATCTTAAGATTCCATTTAATAAAACGATTGTACAGTCAACGATTGATTTCAATATTATATTCAAAACAATTTTAAAGTACAAGATTGGACTGTAATATCATCCATAGAACTGTATTAGTATCTTAACAGAAGTAATAAAAGTAACAAATTTTTTTAATCATTAAAAGGACCAAAATAAATTACTATAAAAATAAAGAGATAAAAAATACTTCATTAATGTAAGAATAATTATTGAAAAATTAAAAAATTCAGAATCCTATCTTTTATGCAAGAAATATAATATTAATCTAAAAAAATAAAAACAGTCAATGACTTAGTACTTCTAGTTAAAGACTTAAGATGTTACTTAAGATAGTCATGAAATAAAGATGAAATAAAGATTATAAATACCAACTTGAAAGATTAAATTTTACTACATCATTAATTATTAATCATACGAAAATTTTCTTGTGTATTTATAATATACAATTTTATCAATATTTTCATTTACCTGTAGATCTCGTTGGCTCAAGTATGTTCTTCTACAACCAGCATTTCCATATCTTGTTCCACCATGTGTACACATGAATACAGTACCCAGGCCAGTTTGCTCCACTCTAGATACTTTCTCCATACAACGAGGGCAGACTTTATCTTCTCTCTTGGCACAAGATAGGCAGAAAACATGTTTGCAAGGTATCTAAAAAATATATTAAATACATTAGGAGCAAAAATTAAAGCCAAAAATTAGAAAGATGTGCGTGAGAATGATCGATTCATAATCGATGAATTTCGAATTTAATCGTGAATCTCAGCTTCTGCTGAAGCATCGAATGATTCGACATTCGGTCTATAAACTAACAATCTGTGGATTCAGGTTCAATCCGATTCTAACACATACACAATTTTTCCTGCATTTAAGCTATGCTCTATCTACGAGTTAGAACCTCAACGGAGATTTAGATTAAGGAGCACTATTTGCTACATTAATTACATATCCCTCTAATTAAAAAGACAAGTTTAATTAAGTGTATGCAATACTTAAAAATAAGTTGACATTTTACTGATCAATTTGACTCCGCTGGAATCAAAGGTCAATTAAAAAAAATACTTTCAGCTTATATGTTTCGCTTTGAAAATTGTGAGTGAAGGAGTATAAGGGATGACACATGCATCAAACTCAATTTGATACAAGAAATGAATTTGGTCCATTCTAATAATAAAACTAATAACAAAACGTACCATACGGCCATAGATGAGAATAGGCTTCAAACATTTGTCACAGCAATGTATCATAGGATTCAATACTTTCTCTCCTATAAGATTCACCCGATGGTCCCATCTCAAACGCAGCATCGGCTCAGGTGGTCCACGATTGATGGTCGTGAAAGTCGGTGCTTCTAGCTGTGATATATCAGCCTCCAAGTCGAACTGTTGCTCGAGAGAAGGTTGCTGAGTCACGGGAGGTTCATGTTCATTCTGCTCCCCACCAGCTGTTTCTGCAGAAGTATCCTCCGTTTGTTGCGGAGTCTCTTCTTCATCGCTTTCTATAACCTACAAGCAATTCAATGCATAAATATTTTATATTAAATTAAAATTAAAATTAAAACATTATTTTACATTTACAGTTTAGATTAATACGCACAAAAATTTGCCTTATATATTATGGGAAAAAGTTCGTGGCGTTTTTCCCGTTAGATGGCATTAAAAAAACGCCACGAACTTTTTCCCACACCTAATACAATATCTAAGAAAATGCAATGATATAATCAATTATGATAATAAAATAATACATATATTGTATTAAATAATGTGACAATATCATTATTAAGTATTAATTGCTTAAAATATTTATATATTATTACATTAAACTTTGCTACTTTTATATAGGAGCTTTTAATACTAATTCAATATAATGTAACTGAATTTATTATATATAAATATAAATTTCAAAAAGTGGATTGTATAATTTATTAAAGTTAGTTTTATATAAATAATTGTATAAGCCTCTATCATTTTATGTAAATATCATATTGAGGAATAAGTTGACAAAAATATTTGTACTGATTTTTTAACGTAACACTTTTGATCTAAAACTGATTTACCTTAACTTGCTTCTTGGATCTTCCTCTGGAAGCCCGACCCCCTCGGGTACGTCCACGACCTCGGCCACGAGCTCTGCCCCTCATTCTTTTACCTCCATTCTCCTCCATCCCTGAAATCAATACATTATAATTGGATTGCTACATTCAATATCTCAACAAATTTTGTTATAAATACAAATCAATTCTTCTTACAAGAATTTATTTTTTTTAAAACAAAAAAAGGATAATTATCAATAATTTATTCATGCATTATTTGTAGCTAATCAATGAAACGCAAGTATTCACAAATATAATTTTTAAAGATGATTAGAAGATAAAATTTAGGAGTTAAAGATTGAGAATAATAAAATATACATTCTGAATCTGAATCTGAGTCAGAAAAAATTTTCATGTTGTCGATTTAATTTCTTCTCGCGGAATTCCTGGTATTTCGTGATCGGCAATTGTATCTCAAATGAAATGTTAAGGTTATGTTCTGATCGTTACTCTGGCGCTTCTCGAGGATAAAGGCGACGAAGGGCAAGACTGGCGATACTCACAATTGATATTTGACGATTAAATGTTTGTTTTGCCTCAAGCCGTCAAAAAAACTGTTTTCACAACATACCGTTGGTAATATGCGCGACTCAACCTTGCAATATAATCTTATAACATTGTTGATATGTGACACGTAATAAACGGATTGCCTTTCAGGCGCATGAGCGATATGAGTGTTCAAGTTTGACACCACAAGAAGGTTTCTCTCTGCTCGTATCAAGTGCACGATGTAAACTAGGCCAGTGCATAAGCGAATCAACTAATCAGAATCTTTCTTTTCTTCCCATTCCATGAAAAAGAGAATTTCGATTTCCTTAGCTCGAATCACAGTATAATCAGTAGGGACACTCCGTGTCGGCACCTTTGATCTCCGCGTTGCAGTCCATGAACATCCGCCATGTTAACGTTTGAAAAATCCAGGACTGAAAGAGGATATAATGCCATGCGATAGTCCATTGCTTTGCTCTAAAAAATTATTAATTAAAAATGCCATGTAAACATAGTCAAAATAAAAATATCAATGTATAAATATTATCTTTTTTCACAAAATTACATTTGATTATGTTTAATTAAGTTAACCTAGCATAAACTCCTTACTTTTTGTAAATTATAAAAAAATTTACCTTACGATATCTTTGGGATAACGAAAAAAAGTGCATTGTGAATTTTTACTATTATTACATTGCATTGTTTAATACTGCACGTAACATAATTTTTCTTTTTTTTATACATTTTTTAGAAATATTTGGCGCAGCTCTTAAATTGTCTTCTTTTGCCACGGATATCTGTTCACACAGGATCTGTGTAATATGTACGTTCTTGCCATCTTGCATTGCATTGGATTCGGCCCTAAACAAAAGCTGCACAGCCATACTGTTCGCTACGCGAACATACATTTTTTGAGTATTTCTACTGTTTATACTGTGGCTCGAATCTACAATAGATTTTTAAGTCTTAAGTCTTAAGTTAAGGAATGGACAAATCACAATCACTTATTCTTCCTTCGACAGTTCAATTTCTTACGACTTAAAGCTTAAAATACTTAGGGTACGTATCAACACGATGCTACACACTTTGAAGCGTTTTTTAATTGATCAGTTTATAAAATTCTTTCTTCTAATTGGTCCATCAAATGCTTCAAAGCATTTGTAACTAGACTTTGATCATCGTCATGGACACTTGCTCACAAGTGCTATAAGCTCCAAAGCGAACGCAGCCATTGTGTATGCGTGGCTATGGGTGTGGTCTCATTGTAAATGCTTTGAAATATTTGATTGACCAATCGGAAAAAAGAATATTAAAAATTGGCTTATCAAAGAATATTTCAAAGCACTCGTAGCATCACGTCGACTCCCCGATGTCCCCGATAATCTCCATGGACCCCATGTGATGTACGCGTTCGTTGCCGTGGAAACGGTATTATGTCGGAACGCGGATCGCAGGACCGTCTACGATGATTGTGACGCCCGGTATAAAAAATTATGTAAACTTCGAAATTTCCGACTGACTTTATAAAATGATCTCTACGTGAATTTGCAACAACGACAATTAGAAAAGGATAAAGAGTATATTAAAGTGATATATATTGGTAAAAATCAATAAAAACGAATATAGATTACGACGAGTGAAATCAAATAGAACATTTGTCAATGGACAACACCGTCGCAATTGAGAATCTCGTTTATTATCATTCCTACGACACTGAACGTAGTTGTACTCCCAATACTGTGAATCAAAAGGGACGCGCGGCGGCAACAATAACGACTCTGCTGGAACAAGTGTCTTATCAATCTTGTGCAACGGTGCAGCGATATCGACGAAAATGTCTTGCTGCGCCGGTAGCAAGAATGAGGAACGCACCGAGCCGACACGAGTGCGGGGATGCACGGATGTTTTTTGGCTGTGCTTCTTCATAGCGTTCTGGTTTCTTATGGTATGTTTGTACATAGTTGACGCTGTGTATATCTGATGTCATGCATTAATTTCCTTTTTTTACATAACAGACACATTTGCAACAATATTTTGACACATATTTTGAAATATATTTCGAGATATCTGAATTACCGCTGATTCTTCAAGAATATAGTTTCTACAAAGTGTCTGTTAGAAATTTTATTGGTAGCAGGATTGATAAAAACTAATGTTTTTTTAAGAATAAAACTGTGTTTCTTCTTAAATATGTTTTTAATGCTTCAAATATGCTTTAAACAATATCATAAAAAAAATATTTAAAACATATTAAAAACAATAAAGCATGTTTTAAACTGTTTAAAACATGTTTAAAACAGGTTTTCAACTCTGATTGGTAGGGAAGCAACAGATTTAATATAAAATCTGTGACATATATGTGTATATGTTCTTTGTATCTAACGTAAACTAATGTACATTTATTGTATTTGAAAAGAAAATTAAATTTCAAGTTTCAAAAATGAGATAGCAAGTTTTAATGTAGCGACAAAGAACAGGTTGTTGCAGAGTACTAGTAGGGATATAGCAAAGTTTATCAGTAAGATGCAACGGTAGATTAATAGCTAAAATTAAGCTTATTGTATAATTATTATACAGGTTATATACATATATAGGAATCTATGATTTGCTATTAAGATTGACAATAATTAACTTACAATTAGTAGTGATGAGACTTATGATGACATAATTATACTGAAACACATATATGTGTATATATATATATATATACATATATATATATACTTTATATACATATATATATACTATATATACTATATATACTATATATACATATATATATATATATATATATATAAACTTTGACAGCATTCTCATAATTTATTGCAAAAGATATTTTTTCATTTTAGTTTTTATAAATAAAGTTTACTTAAAGTTTATCATAATATAATGCAACAATTTATTTGTTTACAGATCTTAATTGCTGCCTTTGCAATAGTCTATGGCAATCCTTTGCGACTCATAAATGGATACGACAGTTTTGGGAACACGTGTGGCATGAAGAATAATCCACAGTTTGGCAGCATGGAACTTTCTGGACAAGATACCAGCGACAAACCGTCAGTCACACATATTTCTTCCTAATTGAGCCAATTGAGCATTCATTCCTGTAACAATACTTCAAATAAATATGTTATATTCCAGATACTTATTTTTCCTGGATATAAATAATGTCACGCAGTCATTGAAGATTTGTGTAAAGAAATGTCCCAACAGAATTTTGCGAACAATGGAAGATATCTGTAAATTTTACAAAGAGACAGGATCACAGTTGTGCCACGATAGACCGGGCGGTGATTTCAGTGCATGCAACAGTGAGAGTAGTATATTCAAGAATGGATCTTGCCCTGAACGACCGGTTTACCCAAGTATACCTGTTTTAAATCGATGTATCCCTAAGGCAGTGAAGGAAGTGAGCGAAACAATAATCTCAAATTTATATGGTTTAATTAATTCGTGGGATATTATTGAACAGGTTTTGGGAGACTTATGTAAAACCTGGAAGCAAATTCTGGCATTATCTTTTGTTGCCTGTGGTAAGAATTTAGTATATTATTGCATGATAACATATGTAGAAGAATATATAAATTGTACTTAACTAATCTTTTTGTTTCAGTTTTATCACTCTTTACAATAGCTATTTTTCATTTATTGGCAAGTGTTGTAACATGGATTATAATCATACTTGTAAGCATTGCTTCCACAGGTAAGTTGCATTTTGGAAAATTATAAACTTACAAGGAAATCTAGCTTTTCAATAAATGTATACATGTCACAAATGAGCTTATAAATGAACAATGTTTGCAGACAATAAATAAATATATATCAATAAGTGTATGTGCACTTTTTGCAGAAAGGAATTATTATTAAAATAAAAACAAGAAAGATTTCTCAAGATAATATTTTTATGAAATTGTAATAATTGTTTAAATATTGTATATCTATTGTTGATCAATGATTGTTGGTTAAATAAACAGAAATAAATTGAGCTATTAGCTATTTGAATTTGAAAATGCACATGTAGTACTTAGAAAATTTAATACTTATCTTTTTAAAACTTTTAGTGAATCTCACTCTGAAAATAAAATCTTGTTCTTAAAGATTAAAAATTTCTCATTTTTTTCATAGCTTAATTTGTACTCCTTAGAGTGAGAGCTCATTTCAAAGAATTTAGAAAATAGCTTTGACTAATAAAAGGATATAACTTTTTATTTTACTATTTTTTAGTTTTGAAAATATATATAGATGCTATGAATATATCTGTGTCATTATATTTTAAAGAATTAGTTGTAGAATATAAAATTGATATAAAAAATAGTTTATAAATGTTATATTTGTGTTTTTATCTTTTTTTAAATTACTTATGTATATGTCTATACAAATTATTATAGATAATAAATCTCAAAACTTATCTTATATTTGATATATTAAGCAGATTTTATTACAAAAAAGTAATAAGGGCATTTTTATTACAGCGGGTACAATTCTTTTGTGGATGACATATGTTGATATTAAGAAAACCTTGGACAAAACTGATCCAAATCAACTTCTTGAAGAAGCTGTCAGAAATGAAAGAGCATTTCTCGCATTTTCCATTATCGCTACTATTATCACTGTAAGTGTTATTCTATAATGAAAAAGATACAGATATGTATTTATCTGTACATATATAATATTTATAAATATACTTATTAACTTTATTATAAATAATATAGAATTTCTTTTTTTAATTTTATCATTTTACAGGTTATTTTACTGTTTCTTTCATGTATATTACGCAAACGCATCAATTTTATGGCGGCACTATTCAAAGAAAGTGCAAAATGCTTAAAAGAATTGCCTGGCTTATTTTTCCAACCAATCTTGACATTTATATCTTTGATATTGTTTTTTGCCTTTTGGATATTTGTAATTCTTTGTCTTGCAACAGCAAGTAAGTATCTTACAATAGATGTAATTGAAAATCAAGCTTATTTTATGATCATAAATAAATTTCTTATGCTTTATTATAGATTATCCTGAAACAAAATCAGTACAAATGTATAAAAATACTATATTTGATCCTGTCAACTTAAGCTCGGTTGGTGAAAACGCTCCATTAATTGAAGAGAAGAAGATCGATTTTTTTCTTGATTCTTTCAAAAGTAATTTATTTTTTCATATGTATATGATGTGTATACATACATATATATATATATATATATATATATCACACATGTATATATATGTATGTGAAAAAATGCAAGCATATACATGTATATCTTGGCTGTGTTTCAAAATTGACTTCCAGCGAAAATCAAGAGACAGTAATATTTCTGTGCTAACTAACATGTGCAGTCTACAATTTGTGTTATGTACATTATAGATTTTCAACATTAGCAATGTAAATTTTGGAACATAGCCTTATAATTAATAAAGAAAATGAAATAAATTAAATTATTAACATTTCAGCTTTTACTCTCGTGGAATATGTTGATGTGACTTGGGTGAAATACATGTGGTGGGTATATCTTATAGGATTGATATGGACATCGGAATTTATTGTTGGATGTCAAGGCATGGTAATATCAGGTTCTGTTGCTCACTGGTACTTCAGGTAATATTTATAACAAATTGGTATAGAATATATATGTAGACATATTTATATTCGATATGCTTTAATAATGACCAATTTCTCTCATTAGGGATAAAAACGCCAGCTCATTTCCAGTATGTTCATCCATAGGACATTTAGTTTGCTATCACATGGGTTCTGTAGCATGTGGATCACTTTTGATAACTATGTTTAAGTTACCTAGATTGATTTTAACATATTTGTATGCTAAGTAAGTTTTTTCGTAAAAGAAAGCCAAATATTCATCACTTTTTATCAAGGATTTTTTGGTTTTTGATTACATCCTTGATTACATGTCATTTTTTTATTTTACAGATTCGAAAAAACTAAAGAAACATCTCCATGCGCTCAGTGTGGTTTAAAATTCTGCATTTGCTGTTTCTATTGTTTGGAAAAATTCATTCGCTATATGAATCATAATGCATACACTGTTGTTGCTATAGAGGGTACCCACTTTTGCAATGCAGCCAGAATAGTATGTTCCAGTTTTAAAGTTTTATATCTATCTTTATAGAGACTAGACAATAGAAATAAATAAATAAATAAATAAATAAATATAATATATTTTATAATAAAATAATATACACATTTTATTAATATAATAAGATATGAATTTTTTGTATATTTTGTAATTTCTTTAAGGCTTATGCAACACTTGTCAGTAATGCTCTTCAAATAGCAGTGATCAATGGATTTGGAGATTTTATATTGTTCCTGGGAAAGTGTTTCGTTACAGCTGCAACCGGAAGCATTGCATTACTTTTTATGAGACAAAACCCGGAGTTACATTTTTACGCTATCCCAATTTTTGTTATTTGCGTTTTCTCGTTTTTCATTGCTCATTGTATAATTTCCCTTTACGAAGTAAGTTAAATACACATATATCAACATATTTCATATGAGAATGATTTTTATTAAATGATATCTTTTATAATAATTTAGACTGTTATCGATACACTATTCTTATGTGTATGCGAGGATAAGAATTTAAACGGTGAAAATGGAAAGTGGCGTCAGTCTGCATTAGCACAAATCGGAGCCTCTAGCAGTAACGCAAACGGACAACAATCTCACGAAATGACACCAATAAACGGATAAGTATCCGATATTTTAGACATCTTTTTTATACACATTTTTGTACACATATTTTTTTATATGATAGAATACTTACTCTTGCATTTTATCACTAATAAGATTAATAAGAATACATTCCTCTTTCGTTCACGCGTGCAATATTTATATTGTTATGCAAACAACCTTACAATAATTTGTCTCGAGTTATTTTTATAATAACTAAAAAGAAATATTTAAATTATATGAAAATATGATTCATTCATAATATATTTTTAATATATGACGAGATTTATATTAAAATAAGAAAGATATATTATAAATAAGTGAAATATTTTTTGTTTAATTGTGTGTGATTTCATAATATCAATTTCTTTTTTCTCATAGTATTTAAGAATGAACTCATTTCTTAAGACTACAGGTCTTCTCTTGTGATAAATCATGTCAGAATATTCTGAATTATTAGTTATACTTTTTGGTATCTCAAAAAAATATTTGGAGATATTTGGTAATCTTAATTGACATGTAAAATATTCGTAATTGCAAATGCCTTACTATTTGATAATGTGAACGAATTATGATTATAAAACAGAAAATAATGTGTCAATTAATTGCTCACTTTGAGATTTAAAATCCACTTGTATTTAGCATTGACTTTTGATTTAACTGCCAGATTTTAAGGTATTACAGAATATTTTACAATATTCATTAGAATCATTGAAAAAGAAGTTAGATTATGATATTATATTTTATAAGAATTTTTTCATTTTATGGAATATATGTTTTACTCAGTACTAAATATTTAATTGATGAATAAAGATAAAGACTAGGTTAGATTTTTATCTTTTCTCTAAACTTTCATTGAAGTGCCATTGCACAAATTGAAAACTCTGTGTCTTAAGAATATTGCTTGTATAATAAGGGAATAAGAGTAATAATATTTTTAGATTTTAAGCGTACGTATAAAAAAAAGCGAGTGCAAGTTAATAAAGCTATAAAGTACAATTATCCTTTACAAAAAAACGCATTTTAATGCAGTAAAGTGCAATTGTTTGTAGTTCAAGAAATTGTTAACACATAAAAGATGGCTTATTTATTATATTAATGAAAAGAATTGTTCCTTTGCTAATTGCAAAATGAAAAATCTATTTTCTAAACTTTACACGTAAGTTTCATTCCTTCCAATCAAAAAGTTTGAAATAAAATAATTAGATGTCCAATGTTCACACTTAGATAATAAGAGGCTTTTATATTTCGATGTACAAAATATATATTGTTAGATATTTTAATATAATGTATTAAGCAAGTGCTTGTGCGAGATAAATATATAAATAAAATATATATCTAATTGTAAGTTTCTAAGATATATTTAAAGTATTTTAGATTGATATAAATTGTGTACTAATAAATATAACATATTAATGACGAAGTACAAAGCAGTATGATTCAACATATTCTAAATATTCAACGATATTAATAACATATTGTATCGTGTTGTATTAATATTTTTTTTAAATTACACATATATATGTTTGTGATTGAAAACATTTGTATTAATAGCTTTAAATTATTTTGAATAATTTACGGGCACAATACTTGCAAAGAAAAGGCAATTCAAAATTAGTTATATATGTACTTAATAACATTATACACATGTATGTAAATATATATATGTACATGAGATTATTTAATTAATTTTCATGAAATTATCATATAAATAATGTAAGAACTAGAAGATTTTTTTATCACTTTCCTCTTTCTTTATATTTATTTAAAAATTCTCATTATGTTAAAGTTTTATTTAATGATAGATATTAAATAATTCCATCATACAAGAGAAAACATCTTTCATTTATCATATTAAAAATGTATTTTATTAATGATATTACAAAATAATATTCATTTTCTTCTTCTTTTTTGAAGCTTTTGATTTTACAGAGTTTGCTTTTTTAACTTTTTTAGCTACCACAGGTTTCTTTTTTATCTTTTTCACTTTATTTTTCACAAGCTTTTTTGTATTTTCATTTTTATCCGTCTCAAATTTTTCTTCCATTTCTATTGCTTTTTCCACTAAGTCACCCTTAAATATTTCATCTATGAGATTAATTGCATATGATAAGTCAGGTTTATTTGCCTGTTGTACCATTTTCTGTTCCACTCTATTTATATACTTATTAGCAGCCTTTTTTGCTAATGATTGACGAAGCTAAAATTTTTTATAAATTATAAGAAATATTGTATAAATAATACAAAAAACAGATCATAATGCATTTATCAAATATAAAATAAAACTGTTCTATTACCTTGGCAGGGGAAATATAATTGGGATTTTCCCATAAAGTATCACTGCCGAAACTTCCACTAAATATCTTGACTGGATTCAAAACAAATCTTGGACCAATTTCGGTTAATGCACCATCCTCTGTTAAAATTTGGAAGTTTCGGAACCATATCCTGTTGTCTAGAACAGTGAATGTGTATACATGATCAAAGAATGGTTGACTTTTAGGATGATGATTTGGTACACCAAAAATCTGTGTCAGTAATTCCTTCAAGAGAGAATAATGCGCATGTGTGGTGAAATTTTCATCAAATGATAATAATGGCCGAGATCCTCTCAAACAATTTCCTGTCATTTTCAATTCTCCCATTGTATAAACTACAAATAAGTTTAATATACAATTATACAAATTATGTATAAATATATACGTTGGCTCCATATATTAACAATTTATTAATTTGGTATAATATTTACTGTTTTCTATAAGAAATTTTGCACTTGGACCAGTGGGTATATTAGCAAACCACACGTAAAGATCCCGCTTCATTCGACCTTCAAACAGGATAGCTTTGTTACAATTTTTCATTTCACACATCTCGTTCACTACTTGTAAGTTCTTAGTGCGTTCCATCTTGCATTCTGGACGATGATGTGGCATCAGTTTTTTTAAATCTTCCATGAGATGTCGATGCCTATAATTGATACCTCGAGTAGCAAATATCAACACTCGTTGCCTGTTGATCCATTTCACCTACAAAAAAAAATTACTCCAATTTTCCTTTTCATTAAACAAATGTTATATAAATTATACAAAGAGTAAAGATTATAAAAAACAGTCACAATAATTATTTTTTTTTTAAATTATTGATTAACTTAACTGATTTTGATTAAATATGTTTTCTAAAAAGAAAATATTGATATATTTTATATGTAATTCTTTTTCATTAATTAATACTTTACAATATTAATTATATTGAATAATTTAGTATAGGTTATTTGCAAACCTTTTTAGCGGCTGGTTCATCTGCCACTTTTTTTTTCGGTTCATCTTCTTTCTCCACATCTTCCTTCCGCTTTCTCTTTAACATTTTCTTCGTCATTATAAGAATAAACGAAATAAATGGTAGCAAGAAAAATAAATAATCTTCAATTACACTCGCAATAGAATTGCTCACAGGATTCACGTGGACGCACAACTCACTAATTAAAAAGGTCTGTTCTTTTTGGCTGAACTTTTGCATCAGTTCATCTTTCAACCTCTTCTTTCCTGCTGGAGAGAAAAAGAAAAAATAAGATGAACTGCAACAGTTCAATCAAAAAGAACAGGCCTTATTTCTGTACTATCTAAAAAGATGAATTGATGCATTCAAGTGCAATAAGTCAAAGTGAAACAGAGATATATTTAAGCCTATTCTTTTTGGCTTAAGTTCATCTTTCTTCTTCTTCTTTCTTCCTGAAGAGAAAAGAAAAAAAGATGAATTGATGCAAAAATTCAGCTAAAAAGAACAGGTCTTATTTCATTTCAACTTATTGCACCGTATTGCAGTATGTCAGTTCAGATAGTGCACGAATAAAGAACAGATCTAAGAAGATGAAAACTCGGGAGACGAAAAAATTGAAAAGTATGCTCGAAAAGCGGCTTGTAGGGAAAATTCAAAGTATTGACTGTACATGATAACGTGGATAAATTACATATGTATGTATATTTTATTTTTCTTGCGGAAATTCCAATTGTAATATTTCATTTTATTTTGTTAGACGGAGGCTGTGTTCCAAAATTTACTGCCACACTGAAAATCTATAGTGCACGTGACGTAGATTTTCAGTACTTGCAGTAAATTTTGAACACAGCTGGAGACTCTGACTTTTGACTGGTCCGCTATTTCCTAGCCATTCGCATTAATCGGAGCAAGATAACACATTTTTTTTCCTCACGCTACAGAGCGAGATAGAATATATCTTTTCTCACTCGCAAGATTTGGCTAGAAAATGGACGACTTTTTTGATGGCCAATTTGGAAGTCGAGTGTAGATTTTAAAAGGAGGTAAAAATTACAAAAGTGAGCAAAGATTACTATATATTGACCAATTAAATTATGAATACTTTAATGAATTTGCTCACTTTTATAATTTTCACCTCATTTCGAGATACACAATCGACCTCTTGATAAAGGATCTCTATTGTGCTATAAAGGAAGCTTTCCAGCAAGAGATACAAATTGACACAAGAGTCATTCTTCTCCTTGTTCAATAATCAATAAGAAACAAAGACGGAATGACTCTTGTGTCGATTTGTGCCTCTGCTGGAAAGCTCCCAAAATGATTTTCCAAAGCCTGAAATCCAGCCCAATTTTTTCGCAATCGGCCTGTTTTCCTTTGCTTTCTTTTTCTTCGTCGAATCGCAGTTTCCTATAATTTAGAATAGGAAAGGCTCGTTCAGTATGTATATTATAGACAGAAGAGAGATGCATATAATAGCAATTCAGAGTAATCAGCTAGCCAATCAAATTTTGTTTTAGTCCTACATTCTTTAAGTTGTCTCACCTGTCTTTTTCCACCATGGCAGTATTATTCACGAATGGAAACATGTCAGCTGATAACAACGGACGAATACCGGTAAAATTCATACAAACTTGACTAAAAATTTAAAGAATTCAAGAAATCCAGGGAAAATCGAAACGAGTTCGATTTATCGACGATTTCATAAAGAGGATTTAAAAAGAATCAAATGGCGAGGACTCTAACGATGGCTCTCAACATGTCACAAATAGAGAGGTTAATAGTGAGGCCAATCGAAGATATGCTTACCGTGGAGAACGATGATTTTACAATGAAAAACGTCGACGAAGAATACGAAGATATGCCGGAAGGCAACATGGGATTTAAAAAGAGAATTATACCAGTAATTACTATAGAAGAAACGGAAGATAACGTACTTCTCGATAGAAATTTAACCTATGATGATGGCGCGAAAAAGTGGGACCAAATTTCAGAGCATGAAACGGGGATATTAGTGGACGAAGCGTTTGAAATCGAGGAAAATCCACATATTGACATTAAGGAAAAAGAAGAGAGGAAAGAAGTAATTAATTGGAGACTGGCTCCAGTGGGTCATGCAGCAATAGTGTGGAATAGAGAACTACAAATGAATGAGGTACAAATGGATGAACCATGTATAGAGCAATCATATATGGAACAGCCACATACAGAACAATCACATGCGGAACAACCACATACAGAGCAACCACATGTGGAGTTACTACGTGTGGACGAGTCACAAGATCTGCAAGTAATCAATTCTGTGACAATGACATCAAGTAGTATGTTGCAAACACAAGATAGTGAGTTTAAAACCATTGAAGAGATAAAAGAAGAGGAGCAACGATTAATGACGGAAATCGAAAGACGAGGTGAGCTGCAGAAAACGATTAATGAAAGGGTTGCAAGAATTAAAAAAATGCGTGAGTTTTTGGAGAAATTCGATAACATTGAAGAAACTGAGGCTAAAGAGGAGAATGTAGAAATAGAGAAACGATTAAATGAAGCGATAGAAGCTTATTTGGCAACAGGTGAACAAAGCAAAAATTTCAGCGATAAATTCACAATAGTGGACAACAACGGCCAAAGCATGTGTGAAGCATCAATGGTTGTTACATTGAAGGACAAAAGATTGAGGAAGAACATCCGGGAAAATAAAACGTATCGGATAACATATGATATTACAGGATCTCAAATAAATCGATCATACTGCGTGTTTACAGATGATGATACTACATCATCACAAACAAGCAAAGCTAGAAAGAGAACAGAGGTGAGCAGATCGGAGATAATAACGCGATCAATGATGAGCTTAAGAAGAAATTTACCAACAATATCAAATTCGAACGAAGGGATGCAACTCAGAAAAAGGAGAGATACGCAATGGTCATTGAGAAATAGAAAGACGGCTTATAAATCGAAAAAACGAAAAGAGAACGATCGAGTAACGCATATGAGGAATGAAAAGGGAAGGTTTGTGAAGAAAAATTTGTGAAAAAATGAAAAAGCGCTTGCGATAGCTGACGAGAAAATGAACAAGGTAATCACCGATGCGGAAACAGTGTTTTCGAGTGCAGTGAGTTTTAATCTAATCCGAATTGGATCGATAACGTTTTTGGTCCCACATGCTTTATTTTAATTTCTGATTGGACAAGATTATGATTTTCGAATCAAGCATGGGTTAACTAAACTGAATCGGATTAAAACCGGTTGCACTCGAAAATGCTATTAATCTGAATTGTCAGATTAAACTGACAAGAAATCCTCAATTTTCAGAAGGTGCTGCACCATCGGTGATCATCTCTTCTTTTTCTTGTTCTTTTTCTTTTCTTCTTCCTCCTCTTATTAATTCTGTCTGCTTTACTAATGACGATACAGCCAGTAACGTAGATGAAAAAAGTTATTAACGAAATATACTTTCCAATCTTTCACAGAGCAGCCACAAAGAAGTAAAAATGCGAAGTCAACTCACGAGTGTGCAAAGCTCACTCGATAGGTTTCATCAGAAATTTCCAAAAACATAAAAAATTATAAGAAAACAGCTCACCAAAGCAAAACACGTTCATTCCAATTGAGTCAATTCAAACTGGTATTCATCTTGAGTGAGATAAAGGCGGCTATAACGGAAGATTAATTAAAGAACTCAAAGGACATCATGAGATACTGTCACGAAGGAAAAGAGCAACTGACGTGTTCAGAGAGGCGATCAAGAGTGATAAACAGCCGAGGGACTGAGAGGATGAAAACGCTTGGTAATTATAAGTTACTTGGAAATTTAATTGCGAAAAGTTCATTTCATATGTAATTTATATTGAATAATTAATTATATATTTACTTTATAAAAAAACAAAATATTTTATATGTAATTAAAAAAAAAGTATGCGACTTCGCAGTTGTTAGTACCCGGGAAAAAATATTTTATATGTAATTATACATAATTATATATAATTATATAAAGTTATATATAATTATATATAAAATATGTCCATATATATATATAATATTTTTTCCCGGATACTTA
>Ga0157364_1002755_pt1 | contig 16665 bp, 5 predicted proteins | sample AttsexASBM2_FD_111476 | JGI IMG/M metagenome (GOLD analysis project Ga0157364, IMG submission 111476) | Fungus gardens microbial communities from leaf cutter ant in Ribeirão Preto, State of São Paulo, Brazil - Atta sexdens ASBM2 | ecosystem: Host-associated > Fungi > Mycelium > Unclassified ... | reverse complement strand
GAAAATTAAGATTTGTTTAGACACTTTTTTAATGGGAATTAATATAAAAAAATCAAACTCTGTACAAAAATATTCTAACTTTCGCTCTTTATAGCTGATTATGAAATTGGTTTCATTATTTCTCAATTACATAAATATTATTAATTTATTATTATTTTATTATTCTTGGAAGTTTATATCATCTATTATCATTAGATCATTACAGAGAATGTGTTTAAAGATTTATTATATATTAATAAATAGCATATATAAAAATAACATTCTACAAAAATATTGAAAATTTTATTAGTTACTGAGTTAAACAAAAATAGTGATTATGTCTGTAATATAAGAATTACATCAATTGTTATTGTGATTTCACCGAATCTATTATGCACTATCTATTATGTTATCACTACATCGATTTCCCAAAATTATTTTGCATTGAATAAGTTATTTGCCATTATTTCCTGTTTCAATACATGCAATTAATAGACCGAGAACACAACTTTCTCGCAAGTTGCAAGCAATAGAATGTATTGAGAGTACGAGGATGCAATCTGAAATTCTGCAATTTGCGCTTTGTCATTTGTTCCGTAGCTTTCCGGCTGATCTCGTCCCTCCTTGACTGCTTTCCGGTAACACCTACGCTAAAGTACTTATCCGCGCGACTTACTGTAACAATCCTTCTCGTCCAGACTGTTGGAACAATCTGTCTGATGATCGCACAGCCACGTCTTCGGAATGCACTCGCCTGGACTGCATTCAAACTCCCTTTCGTTGCATGGTATCAATCCTTTTGTTCGATTCAATCTCGATTAATTATCTCTTTAGTCTTAAAATACATATTTTTTATATTGTCACAACATAGGCGATAATTTCCCAAATAAAAATTTTTAAAAAACTCTTAAAGATCGTCTAAATAATCTAAAAGATATTTTTTTAACATCTTTATGATACACAATTTATATATTTATTTAATATAAGTTACTACTTTATTAAAAATGCTTTCATTAAAATGATAATTTTTATGTGTACAACTCAAAAGACTTAAGTTTTGCATCTCTATATGCGTTTTTCTTTATTTAATTCATATTTTATTTTTTACAGCTCAATGTTCTTTATTTAAAGCTTACTTTAGACGATTTAATATTTTTGTAAGAATAGAATTTTATAATTTTATATGTCAATTTCACATATAATGAAAAATATTTCAAAAGAAGCTTATAACACATATATTAGGTGCAGTAAAAAGAAATCCATTATTTTTCCATTCAATTTCATGCAAAAATAATGGATTTCTTTTTACTACACCTAATATATATAAAAACCTAGATTAAATTATTAAAATGCTCATACATACATTAAATACGATATCAAAATATATAATAAAAATTATAAGTGGAATTTTAAATCGACTCAGAAATTTGCAGTGAATTATTAGAAGTGAGTAAAGCGAGCTTTAGTTTATCCATAAATGTCAATACTTCATTTGTGTGACGAATGAGATGTCGATGTTAAAAATATTGAACGTCAAACATTTAAGTATAGAGGTTTCAATATTATCATGTAATAATGCTTGATTATGTAGGCAAACGAAGCAATCGCTAACCTTTGACATTCGATATATTAGCATGCCATTGTTTTCAGATTCAAGTTCGAATAAAAGAGCTATATGCTTGCAATCATTTCTATGTAAACATTCTATGCAAACATTTCTATGTAACAGAACGTAATCTCTCTTTTATGAAATAATACCGCACGAATATCACAGAACATTGTATAATAGATATACAGAATGTCTCCTTATTAAAGGCATTTCCCTCTTTGACTAATGTTGAATGAAAAATATCATCTATAATTTTATAAAACTTTACAAAAAATTCTATTCAAAGAACAAATTCCATTTAAAATTATTCGAAGAATGCTATTATGTCATTCACTTGGAATGTCTATTAATTAACAAAAAGTCCAAGTTTATGCAAGATAAAATAGTTCATTATGTAGGACATTTGTTGTAAACATACATAGAAAATGGTGAAATTATTCATATATATATATATATACAATTTCAAACTAATAAGTAGTTAATTTTTCTATTAGAAGGATTATCGTTTCTACGTTTTCCATGAAAATTGCAATGTGCGACGATAAAACTCAATCGCATTTCTCTATTTTATAATTTAAGAGGATTTTTAATGATCTGAAGTGCAATTTACATCATAACTGAAATGATTAAATGCATGCGTAATTATATCCGTCAAAAGGGCTTTGCATCAACGTGCACTAATTAATATTAAATGCGCATTCCACTATGTAATTATGATCGCCGTTGCAACCTTCAAGGATCGATGAGATTCGATTAAACTAATCGATTAGCATCAATTTCTGCCTCGCTATACATAGATCGAGAATGGAGAATGCAAATACGTATGATTTACTAATTGGAGAATATTAAGCGATTTACAATTCTAATTAAAAAAAGGACGTTTTAACATCGGCGCGAGATTTCATCAGACAGCCAGTCGAACGAGATAAATACTGGAATCTAGAATACTAGAATCAAGTACTGTCAAAATAGGAAATAACCTCGTTAATAAGAGACACCCTGTATGTCAGTACGCTTCACCTGCTTGAAAAACCGGTCTCCAAAGTTGTACTTTCACATACCGGGACCTTTTACAACCACTATATTCGGATGCACTTTTATTCGGTTAAATATTCATTAAATTATTTTATACTACAATGCAATAACGTTGTTCATAAAGTTAGTCAATTTTTAAGTTTTATCGGTATTCTGAAAGAATTACACCTTAATGAAAAAATGATGCTAATACTGTACGAATAGCGTGTATAAATTTTCTATTGTGAAATATGCAAAAAGATCTCTTCGTTGTCTGCTTTGTACAAAGTGCACCCTAGCTTTTATAAAAGTGAAATTTATAAAGTGTTTATAAAAATCTAATTAATAGATTTTACGCTAGAGATGCATAAATTACGATAAATTTCGTTATATTCCACATACATATGTAAGTATACAAGGCAATTTCTCTCAAAGCAGTAAATGCTAATAGATATACTTTATTGGCAGTAGTGGAGAGATATTAATTTCGCGTTTACCTTACCTCGGCAAATATTTAATCTGCGATTGAATTGGCTTTTAAATATATCTACCAGTAATTAACTTTCAAAATTTAATTTTTATTAAAAATTTTTCTTAATCTGCTATAAAACTAATTAAAACTTTTTGCATTCGGACTTTTTCATTCGCAATCATGAAGCGAGTATTCCTAAATAAAAAAAAAAAACAAAACTTCTAAAACTACATTATTTCTATAAATTTCGAAAATTCAAGTTAATTTTTTTTATATATTAATTTCTTAAATAAATAAAAAATAAATATTAAAGTTAAAACTCTAATGTTCATGTATCATTATAAAAAAATCATTAACTACCCAAATTATTAAAATTTTTTATATATAACATACATTGTATTAATATCTCATAATTCAGTCAAATCTGATTAAGTTTTAAAAAAAATTAACAAAATAAAACTGTCGGTTCAAATGCTCTTTTTTTAAATCTTGGATTTCTTTTTCTCATTAAATTTAGAAACTTAACCACATCTTTTTCTCAGCCCATATCTCTCTCAATAACCTCAATGGATATTAATACAAATTAAGTAATTCAACGTCACAATATTTATACACGTTATATTATAAAAAAAATTGCAACTTACTGCAGACAGCAGGGTCCTCGTCAGTTCCGTCTGGGCAATCTCGGTCGCCGTCGCAATGCCATATATTAGGTATGCATCTGCCGTTACTGCACTTGAAATCCGTGTCCTTGCATTCCAGGGTGTCTGAAATGTTCGTATGGGAATGAGTGATCGCACTAATCGAAGGAATAATCGCGCACGCGAGCAGCAATAGGATGCACGTGCACCAGGAAACGTTCGTGGGTCGCGTTGAACTCCTGTCGAGTTGCATAATCGCGCGAAAAGAGTAAACGCCTGTTTGTTGTCTAACGTGCATGCAAACTGCACTGCGCAAAGCCGCTCGATGCACTACGTATACGATTCTTATAGCGTACTCGGCGAAGAGAACTCGGCGTTTCAATCAAAGATCAATTTCTACGCATCATTATTCTATGCGCCGTACAACGTCCACTGCGAGTCTATCACTGGAGACGCTGATGAAATCTTACTGACGTATATCATTCGATAAATACGCAAATTGTATATTTGTAATATAATATTTTTTTAATTCCTCTCGCGATATTTCGGAGAATTATCGGAGAATTATCGGAGCACTCGTAGAGAGGAAGGAACTTGATATTATTCAGAATTATTCGTCTCAGAATGATACGTCTTAGTTTCAGCTTTCACGCGAGCGAATGTGGAGGTAAAGGAATACGATGCACTCACGGTGGTAGCCGCGAATTCTATAAGGCTGCAACCCAGTAAAGGGGCGCCTATATATGGGCGCCTATGGTACTCACACATCCGCAGCAGCGGCTGCAGTGGCAGGAGAGAAGCGAAACAGAACCTTATCGCTGATCCTGCGGATTGTTGCGAATCTTACAGTTTCTTAAATTACATAGACGTTTATGTCATAAACAATCTGTGGATTATCAGAGGTCACTCGAACTCTAATAGATCTAGTTCGATTCCCGAAAAAGTTCATAAAGCAGAAGCTAAAGAGCTAAAATTGAACAGTTACAGTCATAAAGAAGAATAAAAAAAATAATTAATTAATAAAAGTCATTTTGAATTAATAAAGATTCTTCTTTATGGCTAATTTGATTGTTCAATGTCGACTTGAATCTGATCTTTTTAAAATTTTCTAATATTTTAATAATTTTAATGGAACAAAACTATTTATTACTGTAGCTTAAATTCAGAATCTTTTTACAATAAAATAACACTGACAAATCTATTTTAATTTTGATTACGTATGTAAAATATCTGCAAAAATTAATGTTGAAGAAGAATCTAATGTAATTTCCATATGTCAATATACGAAACATTAAAATTATACCTTTCATCTTTCATTTACTGAATACTGTAATTTATTATAAGATTCAAGATTTTTTGCAAATATATATATATATATACACATATAAATGTTTCATTTTACAGAGTATATGTGTACGTATAAAAGAATGACTTTACTTTTTATATGGATCATAAATTCGAAGATTTTATAACATCGTCGTTACAATAAAATATTTTTATGTATGTAGAATTCATGATATGCATTACTATAAGAAAATTACGTATAAAAATCGTGAAGAAAAATTATCTCTCTATTTTAAATATCTAATTTTTCACAAATTTATACGATTATGTCTGTCGACATAAAAATATGTATATTAAATTTCTAATTAAATTTCACTTTATTTTGCTACTTACTGTAACATTATCAAAGAATTATGTGTTTCTAAGAATTTGATCAAAGACATTTTCTAAATATACGTTCGTCTATAAACTTGTCATTCTTAGATTTATCAAATTCTTACAGAATATCATTATAGCGATATAATAATAATACAAAAGTAATCAATAATGAGGTTAGATATTGACATAAAAATATGGAAAGTAGCACGAAAGATAGCAATAAGCTTCAGATATAACTTATCGATACAATAATTGAACGAAAGTATATAATTGATTAAATATGAAATTTTACGGCCTGACGCTTCTATGTATATATATCTCAATAATAAATTATCATAGGTCATAGTTTTTTTTCTGCAATAATTTCATAACAATAATGATCGCAAATAGATCAATGCGTTCTCTTATTTATTGCGCTCTTAAATATTTTATTATGAATGTTATACGCACAATATAATATTTAATAAGAGAGAAGCAGATCAATTTATGATTGATTGCTTGGAAATAATTTTTGAAAAGATAAAAAAAAATATTCTTTCAATGAAAATATAAGAAATAATTTTTAAGATTAGCTAATAGATTAAGGAATGAAAGTTTTCATGAGTCAAATTCTAAAGCAAAGATAAATTTTCATCAATAATTTTAAATAACTTTTAATTTAATGCAATATGGATTTAAGATTTAATTATAGATATATAGATGTAACCTTGTCGTTTCGCTATTTTTCGTATAAATTTGGTTTAAGTGTTAAGTTTGGTTTAAAATAAATTTATTGACATGAATTGTAATAAATTTAAGTTTACACATTATAATATAATTTTAATTAAATAATATATGTATATTCATTTTTCCTTATACAAATATAAATATTTAAACATGTTTAAAATGTTTGATTTGTATAATGTTTCAAACATTATATAAATATATTTAATATTGTAAAATATTTTGAAACATAAAATTTTCACATATGTGATATGTTCGTATTAAGAAATTTAAAAATGTTGCTCGTTATATAATATATATATATATATATATAATTAATATATTTTTACAATAAAAATAAAATTACACACATAAATAGATCAAACAGAAATAGGATTAATACTAATAATTAGAAAATAATAGTAAATATCCATTAAAAAAAAATTTATCAAATATCTTGCTTTGAAATTTGGTACATTTATTATATTTCACGTGGATTAATAAGTGATAAAATCGTTCCTGCCGAACAATTATAAGACTATCAAAAAACTGACTAACACTTCGATTGTAGAAACATGATTCTGAGATATTTGCATCTAAAGTTTTCGGCACCGAATGAATGATGAATTGTCGTCGTTCAATGAATAATCAATATACGCTAAAATCAAATGCAATATTCAATACAGATTTATAGAATATTCAAACGGTGTATATACATGTCATAGGTCTCGACTGAATTCGTTAGTTCTTTTTGACAATACACATACATACACATGTGTTCTTCGTTTACTTGTTTAAAAATTCATTGATAGAGAGATGCTATACAATTTTCCGTACACAATATATAAAAAAATATCGATTATGCGACAATTGAGAAAGTGCGAAGAATTTACAATTCACTGTAGCACATGCACGTACATATGCTATAAAATGTAAAGCACAGGCACGAAATATGTACGTCGTGTGTAATCCGTTAAAAGGTGAGGTATATGATACGCGACCAGTTTTCTGTAAGAATCTTGTTCCGTATTGCGATTCTGATTAAGAACAGTCGTATCATCATTCTCATCAGTCATTCTTTTTTCACGCGTTTGACTTTCCGTCCCGTGACTAGATCACATTCTATTAGCGATATCTCGGTCGTTGCGTGCTTATAAGATATATAATATTACCGCGAATCAATCGATTCGTTCCCGAGAATCCTATTCTTAATGCAGATATTAAAATATCTTAATAAATAACGAGATTATTTATATTCAAACGCTGCTAACAATATCAATAGTTTTGACGCTATCCACGATAGGCGGCCATTTATTGCCGCAACATTGAAGCAATTCTTATCGAAGTTTAACAACAACAAAAAAAAAAGACACTGAGCTTGCAAACTGATTAAAACCGATTTTCTCGTGTAAAAAAATTTATTTTATTTTTCCAACTTATTCTTTTTTCACGTAGAATTATTATCCTATTTTTTTGTGGCAGTTAAGAAGGATATATATTCCACAATGGCAAGAAGTTACGAACGGATTAATTGAAACTACATGTCGCAAGACTGTCCAATGTATTCATGCGAACTAATTTATTGGATTTCGTACTGCGCACACAGCGCGGCGTTTAAATTTAATATAACAGTGGAGAGAAGTCTAGCGCTTTCCAGCACCAGTATTTTCCGATTGATTACGCAACCGACTGATGAAAAAGTCCGATCCGATACTTTTCTTCTTGTAAAAAAAAAAAAAGTCGAGCAGCATTTATATAATTCATCAAAAACCGGACACGTCCAGGTATAGTTCTTCGGCTTTGATACAAAGTTGAAAGTTGCATAATAATGATTATAAAAGATGAATGAAAGATGATACTATTCTCATCGAGTTTTATTGGCCATATCCGAAATGCATTATATCTGATGAGAACGCGGAATATTTCGCGGACGGCTTCACAAGAGAAGAGAGTTAAACGCACAAATAATTAATTAATGAACGTCATGTAATTATTGTATCAAATTACGCGGTGGTTATTACGCCACGAGCTGTTGTCACATAATAATCCATACATTTCCGAGCAGGTAATATTAGATATTAACGGTATATATGAAGATATTTATCATTTTCCAACATGTGCGCGCGCGTTCTTCTTTTATTTAGATTTCTAAATAAATAATTCCGTACCTTTGCGTCGTGTGGAATAGAAACTTCTTGTTTAGCTCTTATCGCACATATCCGATTCATGAGGGAGCTGATTTGCATTGATTTGCATAGATTCGAGCGAAGTTACGAAGCTCCCAAGTAATCTTAAATATATAACGTTAACTTTCGAGAGATTTCGAGAACGAAATTGCTTAAATATTAAAATTCAAAAGTAAAATTTCCCTCAGTATCTTTCAATTATGGATTATATAAGATTTATATAACTTTATCACGAGCCAGTATCACAGATATTCTGGTGTCACAGAAATTCCATCGGGAAAACCATTAGATCTTTTTTAGAAAATAAAATCGACATTTCTAAAAATTACTATTGATAAAATAACTAATTAGCCATTAAATATCTGCTTCAAAATATTGAATTTCTCCCCAGAAATATCTTCTTGTAAAATTGACATATCTTCTTTCGCGGATATTGACTTGTAACACGGTTATATAGTATGATGCACCTATCGAAATGCATGCAGCTATCGATGTTACCTAGTAAGACAATCGAAAGGATGATTCTATTATGCAAAAATAAATCGAGAACGTGGAATAAAATTTTTTCGCGCGAAATTCCCTTTCCGAAAGAATCGAAAAATTTAAATTTTATTAAAACGCTACATGCAGTATCTCTCTCGTGAGTGTCATTTCACATGTTACCGATTCGCGAATAACGGAAAAACGTGAACGTTACACGTTCGCTATTCAACAACTTGAAAAGCTGATAGACCGAATAGTAATATACTCGGTACTATCGACGATTATGTGCATTATGCATTCGCCACGAAATGCGTGGCGCTATACTTCCTGTGAATATCGCTTTTCACACGTGATCACGATCAATATCTGCTGCTCCGGGGCATTATTACACGGAAAAAAACACAGCTAAAAACTTCACTGATTCAGCAAATTTACAGTCATAATATACAGACTGTCCATTTTCTATGTTAAGATAAAAAAAAAGTTGACAGCTGAATAACATTAGCGATTTGTTAAACAATCAAATCTTCTAAATTATCGGTGTTGAATTCGCATAGTAAATTATAGGTTTGCTGTACCACCCAATTAATTTTTTTTCCGTGTACGATTATATCATACGAGTTTACATTTTATCTATCTTTCGCCTAATCGTCAGGAGCCAATTAATTTTATTGAGACTAATTGATCTCGAATTAAAAATATTACCATATCAATAACACATGAATTATCTTTGGCGTTTCGAAATCAACATATAAAAATATCATTGGCAGACAGAGGACAATCAAGTGCAGTGTATTCCGGAAATGATGGGGAAGCATGCGTGTATGTATTATTTCTCATGAAATAACTGGGAATATGTTGCATATTCGTTTAATGTATACGTTCAACTAAAATTGGAAATTCAAAACTAAAACTTCTCTTATTATAATTTCACGATCGCTATACGTTATGTTAATTTGTATACGAATAATTAATCCGAGCGTTGTATTTTTGCATTGACGAATTTCGATTGTTGATAATTTCGAAAGAGTAAATGTCGGTTAGGCAGTTAAGTTTCTGATTTCAATTTTGTAATTGTAAATTTGCAGAATATATATTTGTCAACAACGTGCAATAAAAATGGATTCACTTGGGATAACACTGAACAATGATCAACAATTATCGCGAGATTTCCTTGCCGTGCTTCAGTGACGCAGACCAACCGATTGATTTCAATTGAGTTAGAAATCGTTAAGCACCAATTGATGTCTAAATGCGAAAGCATAGCACGAAGTTCGGAGACTCCCACGACAGAGCCTGCTGAATTTTAAATATATTTTCTTAGAAAAGATAGAGATAAGACTTTCTTTTTTTCACATAAACAAACACTATAAAAATATAGGTATATAAATATACATGTCTTATGAGATGTCAAAAGGTTTACGGGTTTATCGCCGTGTCGTGATCCATTTCTATTTGTTAATGCCGACATAGATCACGACACGGCGATAACCCATAAATCTTTTGGCACCTCTAAAAAAAGCACCCGTGAAAGCCGTGAAAAATATTATACACGTCTTATGTCTATTTTAATGTAGATTAACTGTAGATTAACACCGGCAATGTTGGACTTTAAAGGCACAGATTTTTGAAAATTCTAGTAGACAAATTTAAATGTTGTAAAAAATACTTAAAATATAATCTTTCTATATTTAAGATAATGAAAGTTCGTTATTAAAGCTTTCACAAATATGTAAGAATTTTTTTATAAAGTCCAAAACAATATAAAAATTTACACTAGAGTTCTCGAAGACCTAAGTTGGCAAAGGATAAAAATTTCACATTGCCGATGGAGGGTTAATCTTGGTTCAACTACTTTTCATCTTTCTCTAATTCTTAGAACTAGAAAAAGATTCTTAGAACTAAAAAAAAGTAAGTTGAATCCAGATTAAAGTTGTTCTACACTGAGGAAAATTCTATTGAGTTTAATTTGTCACAAATTTCTTATCCTAAAATTCCATACTTTTTCTCTAATATCTAGAATTTCATCACTTTCCTCTAATGCTTTCAATTTAAAAATTTTTTGTATTTTCATCTTAACTTAGGAACGATAAAATATTTTGTCGAAAGAATAATAATTTAACATATCAGTATAAATATTAATGTTGTTGACGCTATTTGCATTTTTAATTATTAAGTTGGTACTGCATAAATGCAGTGATATATGCATATTTCTTTAAAGTCAAGAATTTTCTAGAAAATTTTGCAAAAAATTCCTTGATATTTCTCTGATTTCCAGTTTTATGATAACCTTGCTATTACAAACGAAATTTTATAAATCCTCCATATATACATTGCAAAATTTCAAGGAAGCGATCAATGCGGCCGCCAAGTTAACGATCGTGCAAATCATGCGAGCCTATACACACTATACCGCGACTGGCTTTCACCATAATTATATGGTGCGTTGGCAGTCGCGCCGTGCACCAGCCGAATCGACTCTCCTCGTCGTCTCGTTGACTGATGCAACCGACGCGGACCTTGCATTACAAAATGCATCGACCTTAAATGACGGAGGCAGATTCAATGGAGGAAGACTCATGTGCGTCGTTGAAGCGAGGTTTGATTTATGTCACAGCTAGTCCGGTTTTTTCTACATGATTTCTTAATTTTCTACAATTCGTATGTAACATTCTTATTTATACTTATACGACTGTATGTTTCTCTGCGATATCTTTATATATTATATATATATTATATATTATATGTTACTTATATGTTTGTCTACTTATTCTTACTTTATTCTTTATTCCTATTCGCTTTGGACTGATAAGCTACGTTCATGTTATTCTCTCAAACAATGGGATTTTTGCAACTTTTTCCTTCATTCTGCTTCTGCAGCATATAAAGCTGCATTCATTTTTCGCTCTCAGTATTACATCATTAACTTGGATTTCCCATCAATAAAATACCCCATTATAAATAAAAATCGGATCTAGTAAAAAATTTAGTGCTAATTTATTGCATTACACTAAAAAAATTTACTACATCTTAATAAATATTCTTTTAAATATTTATTAAATAAACATTTACTTATATTACTTATAAATAAATATGTTAACATTCAGTAAAGGTTTACTTACAAATATTCAAAGACATATTTATTAAAATATAAATTAATATACATAAATGTAAATTTTTTTCAGTGTAGTCCAGATTTTGTTGCTCCAACCTTAGTTGTAGTAATAATAGTACTATATTTCACTACCATTCAATAGTATAATGTAGATCGTGGCTGATTCCCAGGTACTGCAATACTATAAGTAGTCTGTTTTCTGTTCCTGCACTAGATTGCATTAGAATTCTCTTTCTCGCTTTCGACAAATATCAAACATATATCTATTTCACTTTAAGTTCCAAAAGTGTACATTAGTTCAGCCACAGACAAAACAGACCAAGGATTCACTGGATAAAAGAAGGGAGCAAGAACCGCGACTCATTTGACGAAAGAGTTCAATATGAAAGAAGCACGAAACGAGGGAAAAAAAAACCTTGGCGCCTGATGCATCGTTTGGACCTTGCGACTGTGTCGGAGTAATGGCATTGCATCATGCCTTAGGTCATGGTGACCAAGATTAATTGATGAATCTACGATCTGTTTCGTTTAATTGCATCTGTACATTTACGGGATTGCCTTTCGTTGAAACAATTTAACGAAAAATCTTGAGCGACTAACATGAGATTAGCATTTCTGGAATAATTGATTTGCCTCTATCAATTCGTAAGACATTGATATATGTACTGCATGAAAATCTATAGTTTATTCTACTTCTCTCTATCAAGATTCATAACGAATCTCGTTCACGATTCTAATTGAAGATGAAATTTGATCGTTTGAGGAAATAGTCCACTCGAAGGTCGAAACTGATTACCAGCTGTTGAAACGGTTCGGACAAGTGAGAGAAAATCGACAGAATAAGTGGGATTCGAGATATTGAGTCGAAATGACAATCGACACGCAAGAAACCGACTAGGAAAAAAAAAGAAAGGGAAAGAAGAAATAGTCACCACACTGTAAAATCTGCGTGCAAAGTGCAAGCTTTGCGAATGTTCTGAGAAACGACAAAGGGCAATGTCAGTTCGGTTCGTTTGGCAGTTCTCATTCGTTTCTATTGCCCTTTTTTGCTCGTTAGATAGCACCCTTTTTCCCTTGTAGTCTTTCTTTTCCTTTGCCTTTTCTATCTTATTATTTCACGTCGTTGCGCTATCGTGCCGCAGTTTGTCTATTTAGTGGCTTATTTAGCCGTTTGTTTATTTGCGTTCCCGCGGCCTGTGGAACCAATTTATACGAATGCAAGAGAGGGAATCTTTCTACGGAAAATTAAACGCTCTACAAAACTACAATTACGTTATATTATGAAGAGCATGGTGTAAAACTACATAACTAACATAACATAATGGAACTAATTTGAGAAATATAACTAGAAAAAAAAGAAATGCGAAAATACCGTGTCACGATTTATACGCGATGTTAAGAGAGTGGTTGGCAATAGATAACTACATTTATTGACAATGAGTGTCAGAAATATTCCTTGAAAATTCATAACGTCGAAAAAATAATTATTTTTTTACGTTAATATTAAGATACACAATAATTATATATTAAATATTAAATTTTAATGTACATTAAAATGTTAATTAAATTTTATGTACGTAAAACTATATTAATATATATTAAAAATTAAATATTAAATTATATGAAATAAATTATATGAAATTACATATTAATAAAAAATATATAATTACATATTAAATATTACAAAAATAATATTATATCAATTATATGAATATTATTTTTGAAAATATCTTTCAAACATTTCATATATTACTTTCGATATTTCTCTCGTTATTCAAGATTTTCTAACTACTAACTAAATTTTAAGTAGCTCAATGATTTAATGGACAAATAAGATAAACACGAACATACGCCGCAATTTTGTTTTCTCTAATAGGGCAGAGCAGATTAGATCACTGTCTGATGCAAGATTAACAAGAAGCTGCATCTTGCCCGTACCTATTCTCGAAAAAACCGACAAGGACGACGAGTTTTTATTACAGTATTTTTGTGAAATTGTACGTGTCGGGTCTATAATCACATATTCATAAAATTATGGCGATTACTGTTCTTTGCCCTTGTCTGCTTTTCTTTTTATCACGAGGCGCCAGACTAGTACAAGGAAAAGCAAGAAATTGCTGCGTTGTAAGCTTCAGATTTTCTTGTTATATGCACGTACCGTGTATGTTATCAAGCAAATATTCATGTTCTGCTGTATACATATACTATCAAGCAAATATTCATGATGCAAACTCAAAGTCGAGTTATAATCATATCGCGGTGAAACGCATTCCTCAATCACTCCTATTAGAATACACAGATAAACTATGTAGGATGTTCGAAAATAATTACATATACTGCATACAGCGATATTATTCATTTTAGTATTTGTCTCACAAAAACAGTACTCAAATGATTGGGAAAGTGCCAAAACAAGAAGAGATCATCATTATTAATCGAGAAATACTGCACTTATGAAATTCCATACAATTTCTGAAAATTAAAGGCTATTCGTAAAGCTATCGTAAATTTTGCTCAACGAATCAATGAGTATTTATATATCGTATCTAGAAATAGATCAACGAAGATATTTTCTTCCATGATTGCAAATCGCAAAGAAACAATTACATGAAACTTAATTATTCATGACTATGCTTATCTACGAAAAAAGATCGTCAAAGTAAGAGTAAGGCTAATATTTCATTTGCCGTAGGACAAATTTTTCAAGTGTGTTAATTAGCTGTAAGATAGAAAATTTCTGAAAACTCAAGAACTTTTTTATTCTGTAGCCAATTAATACATTTGAAAATTTTATTGAAAATTTTTTACTACAAATGAATTATTAGTCTAAAGACGGCTTCAATGGCCAATGTAAGCCAACTGTATACACATTTGCTAAATATTGGCCCACATTCATATGTATAATTATATTTGTGATCTATATTTATTTACGTTTTTTATTGTAAAAGATCTTTTATTTCAAGTAATTGCTTTTTAAACGTATTAATAATTTTTAAAACTTAATTTTGTTTTTTATTTCAATAATATTATAGAAAATTTCTTTCTAATTAGTCTTTTAATGTCTAATGTATTAATAAGCGAGTTTTTATTAAAATTTAGTTTTAAGCAAGGATAATATTGGTCCAAATAAAACAGCAAAATCATAAGATCAAAATGACATGGGAATTGGTTGAATCCCATAAAATGAGTTGGGATTGATTGACTTTAGTAATGAAATTTGCAGCTATTTTGATATCATTTATTTAATAAAGTACTTTACTTAGGAGTTATCTCAGGTGTACTGCGCAAGAAAATTTCAGAAGCTTAATACGCAGATTTCTGACACAAATTAATTCAGACATATTTAGGAATAAAATCCTAAAATTTTTAGGTTCATTTTCTCTAAGAAAATATCACCGTAATAATTTGCATGTTATATGTATGTGTGTACAATATTTGTTAATGACTGCGTTCAGCAGAAAAAGCAGCTTTACACTATTGTAAGATTCTTTAATATAATTGGTGCTTGCCTTTATTTCTTCCCAGATCTAGAGTACAAACCAATCCTATTAAAGAATCTTGTAACTATTGCAAAATTGCTTTTGCTACTAAACAGCCAATGTTAGCATAATATTGGCCGTGTCATCTGGAGCCGCCTTAAAATTGCCAAGAATCATGTAGATCAATACAAGGTGTCTACAGTAAGATAAATCAGGCGCAATAAATGCGTCAATGAGATTTGCTCATATAATTTTGGACGAATCTTTGGACGATGTCGTTTGCGCAACTTCCTCCTTGTGACAGATAAATAATCGATATAACATCAAGCGAAAAGAAATGTAAAAAATAAGAATATAAATCAATGGAAAGACATAATTCAAATTTTGACATAATTAAAATTTCATAAATTCAACATTAATCATGCAAGACATTTTGCGAAATTATTTTAGATACACTGAAAAAAAATACAAAATTTTAATAAATATTTATTTAAATAGTTCTAAAAATATAAATATTTATTAAATATTTATATTTAGTAAAACCTATATAAAAAAAAACCTATATTTATTTGATATAATCAATTAATTTCATTTAATTATCATTCTTTTATTGAATAAATATTTATTTATTGTAAGTAAATGTTTACTTAATATTATTCAAAGAAATTAAGATCTGTAATGCATTAAGATCAGTAAATTATTTGCAGTGTACCGAATCCGCATAAATAACGTAGTGTCATCATATCGTATTATTATAGTTATTAAGCATTATTATGTAAGTCGATTGGGATGCGATCTGTTTGGTGTACAGTGCCTCGTAAACAAATCCCCCAAGTACGATCGATCGAACATTGCAGAGCCAAAGTTCGCTATGGCTTTAAATCGCAGTCGTGAAAATTAGATCGACATTTCATTGAGACATCCATTCGAGATCAGTAAAACAGAGCAAATGCGTAGACGGCTTATTTATCAACAGATCTTTATTTAATTAACGAATACATTTGCACGCGCGCGTATGCAGTCGTATGCGTTGCGTATACGCACACTTTCACAGTAGTACAGCGCGAAACTTCCGAAACATCTTATCATATTTCCTCTTTGCGTCACTCTTACGCACGCAATTATACTTGGGATGTTACTTCTATACTGACGTAAAACCAAGTTGTAAATAACGCGAGGTGAATTATGAAAATCATAAATATTTAAGTACTCGTGAAAATTACATATTATTAAAAAATGTATATAAAAAAAATTCTCGAATAAAAACAAAATGATTTATTATTTAATTCCATTCTTCGATCTCAAAATAAAATTATTAAAAAG
>Ga0157364_1002754_pt1 | contig 16665 bp, 5 predicted proteins | sample AttsexASBM2_FD_111476 | JGI IMG/M metagenome (GOLD analysis project Ga0157364, IMG submission 111476) | Fungus gardens microbial communities from leaf cutter ant in Ribeirão Preto, State of São Paulo, Brazil - Atta sexdens ASBM2 | ecosystem: Host-associated > Fungi > Mycelium > Unclassified ... | reverse complement strand
TTAAGATACAAGTTAATTTATATAATGAAATTAATTGAATTAAAAGTTAAGTTAATAAAAAAAGTAATTGAAAAGTTAAAAATTAAATTTGTTTTTTTTTATTTTTTAAATTTATGATTCCAGGGTTTCAATCTTACAAATAACAGAAATGACAAATATATACTTCTTTTAGAAAATACTCTATATTTTATTTACATGTTTTGTTTATATATATATATACTGTTTAGTATATAAAATTCGATTATGAATACTACCCTGTGATATGACTAAAGCTTCAGACACAATACGAAGGAGTAGCAATAATAATAAAGAATAATAAATTTCAACCTATCAGAAACTAGATACATCGAAATACACGATTTCTGACAAATTGAAATCGGGGAGTCGATTGTGTAATTTGAAATGAGGTGAAAATTACAAAAATGAGCAAAGAATATTTATTCACTAGAATATTTATAATTTCATTGGTCAACACTTAATAAATTTGCTCACTCTTGCAATTTTCACCTCATTTTAAATTATTTATTGTCGCTATTGCATATTATGTCTGAGACTTAACTTTAAAGAATTAAATAAGAAATTAATAATTGGATAAAACTAAATAAAGTTAAAAGATTAAAATGTAACTAAGTTAAAATTAATTAACTTTTTAACTTTTTAACTTAATTTTTATCTTTTTAAATTGGCACTACCCAACCCTGCATAAAATTTATGTCGATATCTAATTTGAAAAATGCATGAATAAATTTCAATAAAATAGTGGTATAATTTTTTTACCGTTTGATAAGTCAATTATCTTTTACAAAGATCTAAATGTTATTGTTTTAGCCGTATTTTATATATGTACATTGCACGGATGTAATTTGGAATTTTGGAACTTTTCGTGTAATCAGTAGTATAAAATTAAACACAGTACTTCGAAAATGAAAAAGCAAAATAAAAGAAGGCTAGAGCGATGAAAGGAAGTTCATTGTGCTTTCTCGATGAAAACATCTTTCATGATTGTGTACATCTCGGAAGAGTTCTGTCATATTTCAAGAACAATTAAACTCAAGTCCTGCTCGCGACATTCCAATTTCAAAAAAGAAATTGCGAAAGCTTATAGTCGCGTAAGCGTAAAGAAAGAATAGGCTTGTAAAGGGAGATACGCGATTGTTATATGCGAATATCCGCATGGATTGCACATGAGAAGAAGAACCAAATGGAATTCGCTACTCCGCGAGCACTCACCATGCAACTCGTACGACTGGGGCGAGGGTGTTAACGAGAATTCGCCCACGTGTGTTCGCGCCATATGACGCTTCCACTCATTCCGTTGTTAAGCCCTGGTACACCCTCGAGAGACGACGAATGCGTCCCACCAGTAATTACTATGATAAACTGCACGCGGGAGACGCATTGACGTCCACCCCTGCAAATTTCACCGAGCTTATTCGGCAATCCCGTTTTATGCTTTTCATTAACTTCACGTACACGCTTGCGCCTGTACCTGTCACGACGCACTCGATTGCGTAGCACTAAGTCATGTTTCTTTGATTGCAGCACCGGTATATGACCAGGATACCACACAGATCGCAGAGTACGATGGAGGTATGTATATCACGCTTGCTTTTATTGCATCTAATCAATCGCCATGTACATCAACAACGTGACAATTGTATCGTAGTTTGAGAAGCCGTTGTACTTTAATTCAATAAATCAAAGGATTAAAAGAAATTTATTATAAATGATTTCTATATAATCATAAAAAAATAGAAAATTAAAAAAAATTTTTCTGAATTGAATTTATTTGTAGCATCTCGCGAAGAATGTAATAATATTGTTGAATATAAAAATAACAATATAATTACGATGTTAGAGATTTTTGTATTTATTATATACATAAAATTATTTTTCTAGCCACCCTTGGATGTTACTTCAATTACCAGCGGTATCAAGAAGGCGATAGGATCATGACAAGTGAACCATGTTTAAACTGCACGTGCCACAATCGAATGTTGATGTGCTACTTGAAGGTCTGTCCCTTCACGAAAGCGATCGGTCAGGATTGCACGGTAGAGAAACGTCCGGATCAATGTTGCCCTGTAATCACTTGTCCGGAAGTACCGGTTCAACTATTGACATCAACAACAAGTGCACCGGAATCCACGGAAGTCGGATTCCATGACAATTATGGCTGCCATGTCGATGAAAGGTTTTATGCAGACGGCGCTATGCTGCCGTTGGATCACCACAATCCTTGTGAGCTTTGCTATTGCATTAGAAATAGAACCACTTGCGTTATGCAAGAGTGTACTTTACAAGTGGCTGGATGTAAACCTGTCTATCAAGCGGGTGTATGTTGTCCGATCAAGTACAATTGCGGTAAGTAATTGCGTTGTCTTGTAATATCTTGGTATTATTTCATACTGAAAAATGCCTATAATTATTGATTTTTTGTACAGAATACGATGAGGAATCTAGCACTACGATTGGTCCAACTCCCGGTCTCATCATGACTACAACGCTACCTCCTGGCATGTTACCTCAATGTTATTATGAAGGTAAAGTTTACGAAGACGGTGATTTGATTTACTCCACTCAGCCTTGTCAGCATTGCTATTGCTTCCGAGGCGAGATCGCTTGCGCTGTGCAAAATTGTGGAACGCCGATGCAAGAACATGGAAAGAATTGCACGGCTTTACCACCGCCAGAAGGAGAATGTTGTCCAACCATATATGAGTGTGGTAAGTAATTTTACATAATAATAGTAACAATATATTATGTAATTAAACAATCTAAGAAGCGTTATTACTAAATGAACATTACGCATTAAAGACTCGTATGTATTTATTACAGAAGAAGAAATCACTACGGTACGAGATGAAGGTGAAGAACAGTTTCCAGAACAAGTACCACCTGATCAAATGACTGAATCTCCTATATTGATTGACCAGGAAGATCAACAAACGAAGGGTGAACATCCTCAGGAAGAAGCATTCCCAGGTATCGACAATAATATACCGTATGCTCAGGAAGAAGAAGACAAAACTGTTCAAGGAACTATCGAACACATTACCCAGGGACACATTCCATCTACCGAAAAACCAGAAGAAGAAACCGCAACACTACCGACAGAAAAGATAGAAACTACTACTGCTGAGAAAGAAGTTATTCCTTCTCACGAACATGTTACCGAAACTTCTTCTGAGATAACATCGGAAAAGGCAGAGGAAGTGCCCTCTGAAACAGAAGCAACAAAACTAGGAGCACCTACGACAGTACAAGGAACTGAAGAAAGTTTAGTTACTGAAGCATCTGCTACTGAATTACCGGAAGTTTCATCTATCGCAGAAGGCTTGCAACCCGAAGAGGAGTTAACAACAGAACATGTACCTAAAGAACATGTAAGCACAGAGGAGAATGTACTTCAAGAGGAACATAGTACTCCCGCTGTCACTGAAAGGGGACAATCGATTGAGCCATCCATTAGCGAAACAACGCAAACCGAAGGTCCGATAAAAGAAGAAGAGACTACTAGTCTGCATGAAGAATTGTCAACACAAACACAAGAAGAGATAACACAAGAAGAACAAATTGGTTCAGAAAAACCAGAGAGTACAACTGAAGCCATTGAGAAAATAACATTGCCAATCGAAGAGCTTGGTATCAGCACTGTTTCTGAATCTGTTAGCGAGCAACCAAAGGCAGATGAAGGTAAATCAGAAACTATGCCAAGTGTACTCTTAGCAACAGAAACGGAATCACCGAAAGAAGAAGAAATTGTGACTTCTGCTCACGGGGTATCTAGTACTGAACAAATCACTACTGAGAGAGAAGAAGTGTCGCATCCAACGGAAACTGTTACGGAACAGTCAACTGAAATAAGTGGTCCTTCTAAAGAACAACCTATTGAAGAACAGAAATCAGTGATAAGCGAAGGTGAAAAGGAACAACGACCGGAAGAGACAACATCCGAACACGCAATAATTGAAGAGCAAGCTACTGTTGGCGCTAAGAAAGAAGATGCCGGTTTGACTGAGAGCTCAGTAATTAGTGAAGAACCTCTCGTCACGGAAGTGTCACATATAGAGGAAAAATCAACTCCGGAAATTCCAGCTCAAAGTCCAACTAGCATACCGATTCCCGAACGAAGTCCAGAACAGAAGGCAGAAGATGAGAGCGTATATCATGTGACAGAAGACTATCATGGTGTCACTCATCCGGAAATTAGTCCTGATAATCTCATAACTGAGGTTCAGCAGAAAATACCTGTAACTCATCTCCCGCAGGAACAAGAGACTACGCTAGCTCCATCAGAAGAAACTGCAAAACCAATTGCGACGGAAGGTATTGAAGTATCAATGGAAGAAACGACGAAACTAATAGAAGAAACTACGGAAATAAATCTACCAACTGAGCGTAAACCTGAAATCACTACAGTTTCTGAAGAAATACAAAGCACATCTGCTGTCACCGAAGTTCAGATTAGCACAGAATCTTCTACAGCTATTATTACTCAAAGAATACCAGAAGAAGAAGCTGAAAAATCTACTGTGCCAGCAGAAACAGTAAGTGAAGTACCACAAACGGAAATTCAATTAACAGAAAAGTCTCCTAGTACTGAAGAAATGTTCACAAAAGAACTTGAAGAATCTAGTGAAAGTTCTGGGGAAGTCAGCAGTGAAAAAGAAGTGCAACCAAAGAAGGAAGAAGAAACGCAACCTCCAATTGTAACAGAACCAGAAACAGCTCCCGAAATCTCCACAACTATTCCAGCGGAACATTCATTAGTGCCTTCAGATCTTGAGAAAGAACATACAACAGAAGCTGAATATGTTACTACCGTCATTTCTTCTACTGAGCAATCAACGGAGCACGCTCCACAAGTCGAAGAGAAAGAAACTGAAATAATTCCTATTGAAAAAGAAGAACCAATTACTGAAAAATCAGTTGAAGAACATATTACGGAACATCCCATTACAACACCAGGTATAATTGGCGAAAAAGAAAAAGAATTACAAACTGAAGAACCTATTTTGAAAGAGGAGCAAACCACGGAAGCAATAAAAACGATAGAAATGGAAGAAGAATATACAACACGAGTTTCTGCCGTTGAAGAAGGAATAACTGAGCAATATTCTACAAAGAAAGCTTTGGAAGAAGCTGCTGTTACGGAAAGTCATGGTCCAGAGGAAATAGAAAGTACAAAAGCTGTGTCAACAGAAAGTGCAAAACAACAAACTACAGTAACAGAAAAGGAACCAACTGAGGAAACTGTAGAATTAAAACCAACAGAAATTACCGGCATCGAACAAACAGAATTGCCCGTTGAACATACCACCGAAGCAGGCAAAATTGAAGAAGAAGGTGAAGAAAAGATTTCTGTGCCTATATCTACGGAGGGAATACAAACAACAATTCCTGAAATTGAAACTGAAACCACTGAAACAACGGCGGAACCAGAAAAGAAGCAGACTGAGACTTCTATTGGTGGAGTACCAAGTCAGCCTCCGATTCCTTCAGATCGCAAAGAAGATCAGGAACCGATTGAACCAGAACTGAACGAAGAGCAATTAACACAGAAACCCGAGAAAGAAATAACTGAGACATATGAAGAATCACAGAAACCGACAGTTCTTCCTGAAGAAGAAATATCTCATATTCCATCTTCGGAAGGTACTATTACCGAATCTGTTCTGCCGGAAGAAAAACCGGTTGAGGGTAGTACAACAGAATCTGTTACTGTTGGCGAAGTTATTACGCCAGAACAGCCTGAAATATCGAGTGAACAACCGGAAGAGGTCACAACCGAACCATTCAGACAGGAGGAACAAACTCAAGAGCCAATCACTGAGAAACAACCAGAAATTCATGAAAAAACAGAGATTGAAGCATTCAGTCCTGCAACTCACGAAGAATCTTCGACTTCTGAAGTTCCTATAGAATCAGTTGAAGATGTAGGTGTCAGTAAGACAACCGAAACTGCGGAAAGTGAAGGTACGACGATTCCAATATTAATTTCCGAGGCATCAACTGAGCTGCCTGGACTTGAAGAATTTACAAAGCACGAATTTCCTGTCGAGAAAGAAGTTACACCTGCAACCGAATCTATACCTTCAGAAAAAGAACAGTCAGAAATACAAGAACAAATCACGCAACCATCACTAAAGGAAGAAACACCTATTACGGAAAAAGGTGAAACGGAAAGTCCAGCTGAAATATCCACAGAAGAAGGTATAATTTCTGAAACACCTAAAGTATCGATTACCGAACAACCATTGAAATCCGAAGAAGAAGAAATTGTTCAAAAAATGATTACGGAGATACCGGAACACGAAGAAAAAGAGATGTATTCAACGGTTGTTCCAAAAGAAACAACTCAATATACAACAAACATTCCAGAAGAAATTTCTGTAGCAGAAGAAAGTACAACAGAGTTCGCATCTCGTCCGTCAGGTATTCCAGGAGAAGGTAATTGTCTTGTTGAAGGACAATCTTATAGCAACAATTCAGCCGTTCCACCAGCAAATGCATGTCAGACCAGTTGTCATTGTATTAGCAGTATTGTACAATGCGAACTTGTACAATGTCCTGCCCCGCCAGCGCATTTATCAAATTGCATGCCGGTTCACACAAACGGAGAATCTTGCTGTCCAATGTATGCTTGTGATTCCACACCGACTGCTGAATTGGAATCCGACAGCCATGTAATCGAACCTCATGTTTCCGGAGAAGAAATTCAGAAGACTGTTTCGCCTACAGAAATATCAAAAGAAGCTGCAACAGAATCGAGTACATTAGCTGGTGAAATTAGTACTTCGAAGTCACAACCTGTAGAATTCACTATTCCTTCTATTACATCTGAAGAAGAAACAATAACTGAGAAACAACAGACCACTCTCAAACCTATTGAAACGGTTTATGAACAGCCCACTACAGCTCGACCTATCGAGCAATATCCTGAGGAACACACTATTAGTTCGGTGTCTGAGACATCACAAGAATCCTCCAGTCAAATACCCGAAGAACATACTGTGTCAACAATTATACCAGTAGAAACTACTGAAAGCAAAATCAGCGAGGAAGGCACAACAGAATCAGCGGGTTTGACCGAACAACCGCAGAAAGAGACTGAACAAAAACAGATACCTATTAGTGGCGAAGTAATTACTTCCACGCAGGTACCTGAACAGGAATCTCACAGCACTGAAGAATCTGTTACGGTTCCTAGTTTGACAGAAGAGAAAGAGACTTCTGTTCCTATTGAAGTAGAAGAAAGTTCAATACCTATTGAGAAAGGACAAGAAGTTACAACTACAGCAGCTAGTAAAGCTGAAGAAATTAGTACGCCGACCAACGAAGAGGAAAAACCTACCGAAGAAGAAGGTATCGAACAACAATCTACATTTAAACCAATTGAAAAAGAACAACCAGAAGAAGAAAAAGTTTCATTAAAGCCAATTTCTGAAGAACCTGTTACCATCGAAGAACAGGAAATATCTACGAAATCGGAAGAAATTTCAACGGAGAAACCAGGAATTCAAGAGGAACGAAGTACTTCAGTTCCTGAAATACAGTCAACGACTGAGCATAAGCTCGAGAGTGAAACTGAAAAGGAAAAAGAATACGAGACATCAACTGAAACTGCTCAAACCGAGGAACCAGAAAGTCAAACAAAATTGCCTGATATTGTTCCAAGCGAAATTGAAACACAGGAGCCAATTATACCTACTGCTGAATCGACGACATTGATACATGATCATACTGTAAGTGAGGAGGCATCAACAAAGGAATATACAACTATAAAATCTGTAGAAATTTCTACTGAAGGAAGCACAAAGACAGAGTCGAAAATTACAACTCAAACTCCTGCAATTGAAGAAGAACATATTACTGTTGCTATCTTGCCTGAAACAGAAACGCCTATCGAAGGAACTACTAAACTAGTCGAAGAATCTACTCCTGAAGTTTCCCATGAAGAAACATTATCTGAAACAACAGAAAGCGCAATAGAAAAGGAAATTACAGAATATCCTGAAAAACAAACAGAACCATCAATTACAGAGCATGAAGAAGAACTGTCAACTACAAAATTACCCGAAGAAAAGCCATCGGAAACTGAATCTTCAGTTATTAGCGAGGAACCAGCGAAAACTGAATCTACTGAAGAACACGAGAAACCTACTGAAACTAGCGTTGTTCAGGAATTAGGAACTACGCAAGTCTTCGTTGAGAAGCATCCAGAAACTACACCCGAAATCGAATCTCATACGCCTGAATTACCTGCCGAAGAGCATACTCAGGAAATATCAACGACATCTGCATCTGCAGAAGAAAAAGCTGGCGAGCAATCCACTACACCGATCGTAAAGGAAATTGAGCCAAGTTTGAGTGAAGAGGAAACTGAACAGCCTGTTCTTTCGGAATCCGAAACACCAGTTGCAGAAGAAGAACACGTTACCGTTCCAATTGTAGAGCAAACTTCCAAATTTGAGTATACTATTGAGGAACAAACTGTTACTTCTCCCAGCGAAGAAAAAGTATCGAAAGGCGTTTCGACAGAAGTTATACCAGTAACGAGTCAAGAGGAACAGATAACCGAAAAGACAATAGAAAATGTTAAACCAGAAACGCAGTTGCCTGATTTAGCGATGGAACATACTGTTGTTCCTGAAATTTATAAAAAGGATGAAGAAAAGAAACCTGAAATCGAAACAACGCAAGAACCTAGTAAAGAGGAGCCAACTACGGTTCTAGAATTAACAGGTACAAGTGAGAAAGAAATAGAAGAAGCTATTAAAGAGGAAGCTGTGACATCTAGTAGTATAGAAGAGCATACTACACAAGAGGAAATTGAATCAGTTGTAAAAATACATGAAACAACAATTATTCCAAAAGAACAGAAACCGGAAGAAGAAGGTCAAATTACCGAAGCTACTTTACCGGACCATTCAGTGAGTGAAGAAGCGACAACCGTGACAAGTTTGGCACCCGAAGAATATTCAATTGAACCGGTAAAGACAGAAGAACAAAGTACTCATGAACCTGAATATCAGACAACGCTGTCTACCGCAGAAATATCGCAGCTAGTGACCGAAATTAGCGAAGTGGAGAAACTTCCACCCGAAGAAGAAACTGTTACAGCTGAAAGTACAGAGAAGCCAGAAGAACCTGTCACAAAACTTGAAATGAGTTCAACCGAAAAGCCTGAGGAAATTCCATTTGAAACGGAAAAGCCTGAGGAAATTCCACTTGAAACGGAAAAACCTGAGGAAATTCCACTTGAAACGGAAAAACCTGAGGAAATTCCACTTAAAACGGAAAAGCCTGAGGAAATTCCATTTGAAACGGAAAAGCCTGAGGAAATTCCATTTGAAACGGAAAAGCCGATTGAACCAGAAAGAGAAACAGAGCCATCTGAACAAGGTGAAACTACTACAAAAGCAATTGAAAGCGCAGTAACCAAAGAAATATTACCAGAAGAAGCGGTTTCAGTAGAGGTGACTCCAAAAGTTGAAGAGAAACCGACAGAAGCTTCTACAGCAGGAGAAGAAGAGGAAGTACATTCTACTCAATCCACAGAAACTACTTCTGTTTATAAGGAAGAACAACCATCGATAACTAAATTAGAGCCTACTGAAAGGCCTCTTCCTTCTGAGGAAGAAACCTCTGCTGGAGAAATGCAACCTAGCCAACCTGAAGAAAGCGAGGAGGCCCATCCAACTGTATCCGAAGAGGGTCATCCAAGTATGACTGAAGAACCTCAATTTACTACGGAACATGTGCCTGAAGCATCTACTACAACAAAAATAGAAGAGCACCCGGAAGTAGAAGAAGTACCAGGAACTATTGCAACCGAAGGTCCAGTCAAAATTTCTAGTGTGAAACCAACTGAATTGCCTGAAGAGACAACTACCATCGGATCAGAAGTAGTATCAGAAATATCCGAATCCCAAATCCCTATAAAAGAAGAAGGTCCGCATCCGGAAACGCCGGTTGAAGAACCTATCATAAAAACACAGCCGATACCCACGGAATTACCAACTGGAGAAATTACGGAAGAGATTCCTGAAGAAGAACCCATTCATCCACAAGAAGAACAGACTCATATTGACCACTTCCCGGAGGCTACCGTGAAACCAGAAACTGATTATGGTTTCCATGAACAACGGCCAGCGACTACTCCTCATATTCCGGAATATCCTGATCAAAGCGGAATATCGGGTGAAGACAATTCTCACTTCCCCATACCCGGCTATCCGAATCCCGACGATGACTATGGCGAAGATGACTATGGAGGACCGGGCACTTGTCGATACGGCGGCAAGGTTTACGTTTCGGCACAACAGATACCGAGAGACGACCCGTGCGACTTCTGTTTCTGCTTCAGGAGTGACATTATCTGTCTCCAACAAAGTTGTCCACCGCCTATTCCGGGCTGCCATGAGGAACCGATCAGCGGTTTCTGCTGTCCCAGATACGAGTGTCCCGTATCAATGGCTACGGCTCTTAACTTGACCACTACTACTACTACGACCACGACTACATTACCACCGCACTTTCCCGCGCACGCTTATAAAGGAGCAGCGAGACGAAGCGGTTGTCAACTTAGTGGCCATGCCTATCGAGTGGGAGAAGTCATTAAGTCGGCGTCTAATCCTTGCCTCCGCTGCATGTAAGTTTGTAAAAAAATATTTTTTTTATTCTCTACCTCTCTGTAAATTGTTTTTAACTATACATGCATTGTTTCTGAAAAAAATACTGAACATAACTTATTACAAAATTTTAGTTGCGGAAATGATGGTAAAATGAAATGTGATCCGCAAGTATGCAGTCCGGAACCAATGCTGAGGCAAATGATAGCTGCGACTACAGACGCTAAAAGAAGGAGATGAGCCGCCGAATTGGATCGAGGGATTTATCTTTAAAGAAGCATATATGAGGGCGAGAAAATCGACAGCAGGAAAAAAATTCAGTGTTGTATAAAAGTGAATGAAAATTATTCTAAACTACCTAAACATCGCGCGAAACACAGACAATAGTGTGCTTCGACGATTACGAACTGAGTGGCCAAAACGTAAACGTTTATATTAATAATATTATATTATGTTATATATAAATAAAAGAAAAAGAGCAACGGAGAAAGAAAGAGTGGAGGAGGGGAGGAGGCATATTGATTGGAGAATCTTAGAAGATTAATTGTGTACTAAGACGTGTTATCGGTGCTAATATGCGAACACGAAAGAAGGAAGCTAGGCAGCATGGATGTAGAAAATATAGATAAAAAAGACGAAAAAAGAAAAAAATTTGTCGTGTAACGAACATAATTCCGCGTTCTGTCTTACGTGGGATATTTTATATATGCCCTAAAAAGACGAAAAAGAGAGGAAATTACTAAACGTACGAGACTTATGACTGTGCCTTTGTCAGTGTCAAATACGGCACTGATTTCGTTTCGGCAACGAGAGCCGTCCGCAGCCACGGTCATTGTCGTCGGTATTAAAAAAAAAGAAACACGAAAAGAGAGAGTTGCGATCATAACTCGTAATGGGGAGGAAAAAAAGAAGAAAAAAAATGCAATGAATGCATTTTATATGTCAAACAAGAAACGAATAAAAAGATAAAAAGAAGAAAATAGAATCGAAAGAAGAATTTAATACGTCGGCCGAATGGGTCCTGCATGATACTGAAATAGCGAAGGAGAATCGTACGAAGAATACCTCAATTCGCAAATTGTTTAGCTAGTTAGAAACTTTTTTAATGTTTTTTCTACGCAAACTATACGTCTATGGTATTCCTCCTACGATGCAACGTCGTAAATTGAAAAATATGGGGAAGAAACGAGACCACGATATTCGGCGTATCCTTGCTCTTACGGTATCATTATGACAATCTTAAGCGACAATGATATATGTCATTATTTGCTACGCGATCGAGTATGTTCTGGATCGTTTATTCGGCTGCTACGTGTGTCCCAAACGATCGGGTCACATTACTCAAATTTGCTGACGTTCATGCGCACTCGGACACGATCGAGATTATGGATCGGCATAATTAGAGCCGGTCATGCTTCCAGTATTCTTAAGCAGCAAAGATCTTATTCTTTTTGAAGAAGAACTTCCGATTAAGCTATCTTTTTTCTTTCTTTTTTGATATGCCAATATCATACATATACAGTGCCAACGATCGTATCCCAGTGCGCGTGCGAGTGTATGTACGTGCGTGTGTATGCATGATGCATGTGATATGTTAATGGAGAGAAAGAGAGAGCGAAAGAGAGAAAGAGAGAGAGAGAGAGAGAAAGAAAGAGAGAAAGCCAGAGAAACGAAAGATACACGCATCTCAAAGCTCAAACAGCGGCTCGCGCGGAGGACCGATCCGAGAATTTGCTTCTCCGGCGAGCTGGCGTCATTATATATAAATATAAATATAAATATAAATATAAATATAAATATAAATATATATATAAATATAAATATATATACATTTATATAATTCTTTATATACACTGTACCCTCCTCTGATGATAATACTTAACGATAACGATGTTCTATACGTTTGTACGAAAGTATAGCTTAAGAGAACGAGATGATCGCCCGTATCGGTTCTTCAGTCTCAAAGTATCGCGTTAGAAAAGAGAAAACGATAAAATCTTCGGAATCTCTTTTTAAGTCAATTATTTATCTTGAGCGATGATACTCGACTCGTATGATCGTCGTTTAATAATGAAAGCAACGTCACGCTTTGAGACTCTGGAACTCTGCAGGCTCTTTTTAGTGTAATAAATAGAACGAATGTTTTGTATATATATATACATATATATATACATACATATATATGTATATATGATCGCACGAAATACTGCGCATACTGTCTGTATAATAATGGAATGAAGACGAGTCAACGTTCGGTCTTCCTGATATCAGCGGCCCGTTAATCTTAGTTACTCATTTATTAATAATTAATTAAGCCCGTATCTGCCCCTGGGACAACAGCTTCTCGCGAAGAACTATCATGAAAGCGTTTTCCTCTTTTTCTTCACGTAAAGGATCTCTTTCGACATGAAAGATCAACGTATTCATGGAGCTTCCACGACAACTCGATCGTGATATACAAAGTGGCCATATTATTACTGTCACTGTTTTCAGACGTGAATGAAACAAATTTCCCATGCAATAATCGATAATAAATTTTTGATACACGTATAAAACGTTTCTTGTGTTTTATAATAAAATTATGAAACTGATCAGCGCTGCGATATTATTATATCAGGAAAATTTGAAATTTTAAATATTCGTAGAGATGAAAATAATTACGAAGGTACGAAACTACGTAGTTTTTATAATTAAGCGAATGTACATTTAAAAAGAGAGAGAAGAGAGAAAGGATCAATGTCATAATTCTCAATTAACACCGACGAAAGCGTGCGATTTCGTACGTGTCTTCCATCGCGACAAAAGTTTATAATGATATATTTTGCGATAAGCAAAACGAAAGTAATTAACTAAAATAATTTGCTCAAAGCTCATTGAAAGTTACGCGATTGTAATCGAGTCAGTTTTTCCCAAGCCAATACTCTTTAGCGATTATATGTAGTCCAAACCCTAGTATTTATACTCGATATCAACCCTTTTTCCCTTTCAATCATAGCGAGTAATAATTATCAAAGGTAAATATGAGTGTCGAGTGTTTATGATAATAAATACGATATTATACAGCTGTACAATATTATGTAGCTGTAATGGCGTAAGACATATATTTCTTACAGAAATCCAATTTAATACTGAAAACTGCTTATTTTTAGTATTAAAAGCACTAAACAATAGTGCTTTTATTACTCGAAATAAATAATTAATCACTTCTTTTCAGTATTAAATTTTGATAAGGGACATCGTATTGCAATAGAATGTAAGACTAATGTCGAAATCGATCGAAGCAACGAAATGTTCACGAAAATTGATTATGTAGGCACAAAACGTATAAGGTGATCAATTCCTATCCATTTCGTCGCATCAATTATTCCTTCATGATCGAACATATTCACATTAAGCTATATTCAGATTCTCACCCGAGTACCACCCATATATCACCATCCTTGTTATTTACCAAAAAATAAATAAGGATGACATGGTACTCCGAGAGCACCCGGATAGGAATCCAAACATGCCTTTATATGAGAGATTCCTTCAATTTCTTTGTAATCCGATATGATTACTAAGAATAGTAACTGAAGGATTTGAATCGGTCCTGCATTTGCGCGCGTGAAGCATTATGGTGCGTGGCATGGTTGATGAAAAATACTTGAACTCCATGACAGCTCTACCGACTTCTTTCTCGCACGTAAGTACGATCACAGTCACGTGTTGCTATGAGGAATGTAATTCGACATCGTTCATCGCTTATTATATTATGTGATAAACGGAATAACGAGAGCGAGCTGGAAAACAGCGAAAGAAAAATGCCGATGGTACCCCGGCAGTGCCGACTATATGGAAGTAGGCAGTTTGACAGTACGTGCTAGTATAAAGTGTCCTTTTATATGAATAAAAGATTTTGTATGTCATCCTGTGTATTTCTGTGCACCTCGTTATTCATTGTATAAACAATCTCGTTCTCGTATAAATAAAAAAAAATCTCAGTTTGACAAATAATATATAACAATTAGTAATAATAATACACTTTATTTAATTAAATTGTTTTATAATGCTAGGCATTAAAAAAAATCTGCATAAATTGTTTATTTATGTCTTATGAAGTAACTGCAGTGAGACTTTTTCGTTTTGCGCCTATTAGATTATATCAGAAAAATAAAATTTAAAAGTTATATTTGTTTTCATTCTGTTTTATTCCAATATTGCACGACGAAAGATATAAATTGCCACTTCGAAAAATTATGAGAAAAATTCGAATCTTATACCAGAGAGAAATCTGAGAGAGGCCATGCCGGCCTTTTTCCTCTTACAATCGAAATCGCCCGTACATTTATTTTCACTTTGGGAACTACATGGCTACATACATTTTCTGACACCATCGATAAAATCGTATCGTCGAAAGAAGATGTGGTTCGTCTCTGTAATACAAGACAGAAGCGTGCCGACTATAATTACTAATATGTATCAAAGTCTCTATAATTACTAGCAATTATAGAGACTTTTAATAAATTCAATATCTTTTAAACATATTGTCCATTTAAGGCATAATTTAGCAAAAACGAGCAATAGAGGCTCTCCACCATCCCCGCCAATTTTATCCTCTTTTCTGACGATCCGAGGATTCTCTTTTCTTTGTAAGTATACTCACTCATAAAACAAACAAGCTAATAAATTTAATAGCCCGTTTTGCAGATAAGTATATTTTAAATTTATTTTTTTATTTTTATGTCTAATTATTTTATTGTATTTTGCTAATGAAATTGTAATAACTTTTTAAATATTATTCTTTATTGTATTATCTTTTATACAATTCGATATTATAATTATAATAATTATTTACAATACAATATATAATTATCAATATTGTTCAAAATATAATAAAAATGATAATATAGGAACATAATTAACAAATTTTTGTAATGCGGGATTATATGAAAACGTCGAAAATACGATAACACAAATTTTTTTAAACCAATGTTTAATTAAATAAAATTAAAATTTAATGAAATATTGATAAACACAGAAGAAATACTAACAACAATTAGATCATATTTATTATTAATTATTTACTATTAATTAATTTACTATTAATTAATTTACTATTAATTAAAGTAGTTTATTATAACAGCACTTTCATCGTGTTCAAGATATCTCAATAATTTCATCATATCAAAATCCCTCCGCCTCATGATATGCTGATAATATCCAATACAAAGAAGAACAATCTTCATAATGGAAAGCGAACTTAATGGATTCTACATAAATTTTACAAGATCCATTTGCAAAAAAAGTAAGCAATCGTCAAATAGTGATCTTGTTATAGGACTGCGGTGTAATCTGAAACCCGAAACCCGAATCTTTCAAACTACTTTCAAACTAGCGATGATAATAATTTTAGCAGCATGTCAATTATCATTTTTATCACATCTTTAACATAATATTAAAATTCGCAAGAAAAGATATTCCACACGTGACAAAAATCATCTCTCTTATTAAAAATAAACGGATAGAATGATTTCCGTATGCAACAGTGGTTACGAAGGAATATATTTAATAATAATAAAATACATGCGTTATTGTAATTTTTTATATGTATGGATACAAAAGTTTCTTGGGTACTAACTGTTCGAGATGAGCCGAATTCGATAATAACGGATATAATAACGGGATTTTAAAGAATATTTATATTGAAAAATTTATTATATAAAATTTAATTCTTTATTTTTCAAAAATTACAATTATTAATATTCTGCTAATATGAGGGTATACATTCAGCTTATCTTAAATTTTTTGTACTTATACATTTAAAATTCAACTCATGTAATATTATTACATCACGATAATATTATTAACTGTAAAGAATTTTGAAAAAAATTATGTAAATATTGACAAAAATCAATATTCGTTAAATATCTGCATATATTTTATCATAAAAAAATGTATGTACATATAAATTAAAAATATTCTGCAATGGCGGGATGTCCAAAAATGTCCTAAAAATGATTTTAAAATAACAGTTAGAAAATTAAAT
>Ga0157364_1002753_pt1 | contig 16665 bp, 8 predicted proteins | sample AttsexASBM2_FD_111476 | JGI IMG/M metagenome (GOLD analysis project Ga0157364, IMG submission 111476) | Fungus gardens microbial communities from leaf cutter ant in Ribeirão Preto, State of São Paulo, Brazil - Atta sexdens ASBM2 | ecosystem: Host-associated > Fungi > Mycelium > Unclassified ... | reverse complement strand
ATGATTGAAAAAGATCAGAGAATTGAATTATCAAATTAAAATTTTACTTCCTCGATGCAAGTCACATTATCTACTCCAGTAACGTCTATGATAACCAATTTGCCGAATCTAGTACTTAAAGCCCATTTTGCTAATTGAGTGCAGCATGGCTTTTATTAGCCCCATAAATATTCGTAGCGAATGTGTATGTCTTTACGCCTGATGAGAGGAAGTGTTAGCTTATGTGTTAACTGACGGGACTGACTTTATTGCATTAGCAAGTAAACCGTGAATAGTCGGAAGTACATACCGCGCATTCTTCCTGAACTAAAACTGCGGAATTTCGCGGAAACTAGCACGCTATAATTAATTTAATCGCCAGTGTTCTCACTGACAACTATCTCGTTTGTGAAATTGTAAAATAACTTTTTTCTTGATTGAAAAAACAGCAAAAGATATCGTATACTTATGTATAAACAAAGAGAAGTTGAAATAGAAAATTTAAATAAGATGTAAGTATACTAATAATACAATCTTATTATCGCTTTATGTTGTTCAACTTTATCTAAAAATTTATTTTTTTGACTGCATATATATTGAAATTCATAATACTTTTATAAAAAATGAAAAATTGAATCTATTTGTCTCACATTACTTATATTTTTTGTTAAATATATTCAATTAATATAATTTTATACATCACATTAATAAGAAGAGAATTAAAGCTTTTGCATCCGTTGAGATTAACTTTCAGTCATTTCTAATCAATCGTTATTCGATACGATCAGATGAATAACAGACATAGAAACGTGAGAATTGGATTCCAACCGAGGTACTTGTCTTTTTTTCCCTTCGTTTTCCTTTCTGTCGCTTATGCGGTACGAGTGCAGTCTTTTGCATGGAAGCGCATTCGCCGAGGGTGAAACCACGCGTGTAATGAAGCCTGACAGGGAAACCACGAACTGTGTAATGCAATATTACGGACGAATGTTTGACTAGAATTTTTACGGGTGTGCCGCTTTGTGCAATGCAATACATTACAGACGGGTGTTTAATTAGAATTTTTACGAGCTTGTCGCTTTAAATTCTCCTGTGCATCTGTCGCGTAATTATAGCAATGAGCTGTACGATCTACTCGTTCTAAGCACCGTATATATGCGACAATACAAGCGTACGAATGTTATTTAATATACAGAGAATTTCTCTTGTAAGAGCATTTGAGAAGTACCATACATGATGAAGTATAGTAATCTGTTTCGAACGCGTTGTAATCAAAGTTGGACATTTTCCTACGTACTTATTGAGATTTATTGTATTTTATCTTTATTCGTAAAATTAAAATACATCTCTCTTGACAAAATGACATCATGACCAGTGGAAAATTGCAAAAAAGCATCCAAAGTAAAAAAATGAATCTTGAATAAACTTTTTTTGCGTTAAATATAAATTAAATTTTCTTTCTACGTATGTAGAATTATTTTAAATTAAACTTATTCAATTTTAATTTGATAAGAATCAAATTCATTTACATAAACAAGTAATAGTTAAATTTTTAATCAATGTTACTTTTGATAATGATAATGACTGAATTTTGTTATGCTCTTCTCTACCCTCGTGCTGTTCCAATCCATATGTTCTGGATAAAACTCTACACAGATGTTTGCAGGAGAAAAATGAAAAGAAGAAGAAAGAGAAAAAAATATATATTCCGAAGTATCAAACAGGGCTTTAACCTTTTAAATGATTACGGCGCAGCCGTGTATGTTACTAGTGGGTGTTATGTTCTCCCCCGCAACGTTTGTATCGTACAGATGTGTGCCACTCATCGCCCGTTCTTCTCTTGCTCGCACATATGCAGTGAGCGTGACACACACAGTTAGTTAGACTCAGATTAAGGAGAATTCAAGGCTAATTTGAGTTTAGGGATCTTCGTTCTAGGGGCATAAATGTGCACGTACGACGCTGGACTAACCGGATCATGTGGAAGTTGAAACAATGTCCGGTCCATCCATCACGAAGCCGATGCTAGATTATGCGATGATTTAACGGTCATTATATATCGGCACATTAGAAGATTCGCGAAGATACAAATATATTATTATACTGAAATCATAATTCTTTAAACATCAATCGAGTAAAGAGTAATCTCTCCGAATACGTATTATGTAAAAAAATACAATGACAAAATAAAGTAATAAATATAGTAAAATAATTATGAAATATAAAATACATACTTATGATCGTTAAAATATACTAATTATTAGAACAGTTTGTAATAATATTGTAATAATACTTGTAGATAAAAAATTAATAAAATTGTAGTATTTTTATACTTTGGTAATTTCGAAATTGCAGTTGATCATATAAATATACCATGCATGATCAAATTTTTAAAAGAATATTTTTAATAGTGTATAAGTTGACGCATTTTACCATTTCTTGACATGGTTACACGTTGAAATACATTAGGAATGAATCACGCTACACGTTGCAATTCCTTACTTGTCTACTCGTTTTTCTCTCCGCCGCGATGAGACATCCCGCATCGCGAAAGTGTGACAAAGGGCACTTAATCTCCGTAATTTGCTCGTCTCATTCGTCTTGTTATATATGATAATAGTGCCACGAAATGCACGAAAAATCAAGGCTATCACGATTTCAGAGGTATATCTTAAAGAAAATAAAGAAATTTGATCAAGTTTTCGATTGAGTTTTTGTCTGCTTCTGATTGAAGATAACTTAATAAAACACTACACCGCTATATGAATAAATCAAATAAATAAAGAAGCGCCATATATTAAGACTGGATCTTGATGCTTGTTTAATAATATTTCTATGTAAATTTTAAATATATTTTATTGAAATATGTAAACTACGTGTCGATTACTGTTGTGTATTTAATGCAATAACTGAAGCTTGATCAAATATATAACTTATTCGCTACGAGCAATCTGATAAGTTTCATCTTCATATAAAAAATAATTCTATTTATATAAAAAAGATTATATTATTTATATGTATATATTCAACAGATTTATTTGAATTATTCAAACATATAATTATCTTGGTAATTGACTTGACTTTTAAACTTAACACAAAAATAAATTATATTCGCGTATAACATAATATGATTTACTCGATCTTCACAGAATTTTTGACGAATTTTGTTTTTCACAGTGATACTGAATATTTGCTAACTTGATAAGGTGAGTCAGATTTATCTAGACTGAATAAGAAAATTATCAGTTTCGTGTTAGAAGATCATATTACATATAACTTTGTTAAATTGTTAAATTGTTTCTAAGAATTTTAAATAAATTCGTCATCAACATCACGCAAAATTTAAATATTTATTATTGATTCTTGATAGATTTTTAAAAAAATTATAACATTACATTAAAATTGTTACGATATATCATTTTCTATTATACCATGATAATATAAAAAATTATAAATATAGCAAATTATATGTATTTAATAGAAGAATAAAAATTTGCCATTGATTTATGCGAGAGTTCAGAGATTTAGCAATTTTTTACTTATATTAACTTAAAATGTACATGTATTTACAGATTAATAGGCATGTTGTTTATCACGAAGGTGATAAACAACAGTGCTTTTATCTCGCGTCAATGCTTAATGCCGAGACCGTGTCTCCAGATATGTTTGCATATAATAAGCATATATTGATATTGGTCATTTATTGATATTGATACAGTTAAGGGGATCCTAAAGCCTCCTGTTTTACCACGTAAGCACGTACAATTTTTGTATAAGAAATATTTTTTTCTCTTTCATCGATTCGAAAGTCCTTTTCCAGGATTAAAGTATATGCATTAATACACGTCTGGAAAGTGAAGTCTATGTCGAGAATGAAAAATTTCAAAATTGATATGTTTTTTACTATTTTTTAACATCTCAGCTATCAAGTCATGATAATATTTGCTTGATATGAAAATTTTGCAACTGTATGTACGAATAGTGGTTTCCAGACACATAGTTTACACGAACAAACAACATCGAGTTTTTTAATTAGACTTAGACGCTTTATCGCGGCGAATTTGTTATACAAAAAAAATTGACACGTATGTGTGACTACGTGTATTATAGATGCATGAGATATTGATATGATAGTATAAAAAGACATGTGCGATGTGTGACGACCTCTCTCTGGTGATTTCGTCGGAGTTTGTTTTAGGATCTCCTTAATACTGACTTTTATACTCTTAACTTGCTTTTTATCTTCTTATGTAATTCATAATGTAATGCATAAATTCAAAATATTCTAATATTTCAATTATTAATAAAGAGCCGACGCAAGTTGTTATGCGAGACATAAGTTTATTAATATTAAAACTAGTACATTAAATTTAATGTAAATACAACTTGCGTCGTAATAGTTGATTTACTTTACTAGAGCCTATACAATAATATATGAAATAATTTTAATTCTAACTGTTAACGAAATTATGAGTAATAATATCAAAATGTTCCTTTTATTTAATCCTCGATGATTCAGTAACAAAAAAACTTAGGAATATTTTTAAATAATAATTTAGCTTTCATGTTAAAAAATTTTGACAAATGTTTTTGGATACATGCATGACAGACCTACAAAGTGAGAAGAAAATTTTGTCCAACTCATAGTTTTCTATGTGTAAAAAAAAAAGATCAAACTCACAGAAACTCGAAACATATATCTAGTGATCTTTTGAGAGTAGAGATTCTTAAGTTTTCAAATTTTGAAGTTCATAGCGCTTTAGTTTCAACTCAATATGCTTCTTTATTTTTTATTTATTAACAACTGCTTGTAATAATAGTATATATTTGTCGTAAGATTAATGTTTTTATATGATATATGTTTTTATGATATACGTTGTTGATAGACCGGAACGTTGAAATTCGAATCACGGCACTATGCTCTCAGCGAATCGCAAAGGATTAATTTTATTGGTCGTTATAAAAACTTAATTACCGTTTATAAAAAAAATTTTAACTTTGAAATCTAATTATACTTATATATTCGATTATTTTAGGTGAAAATATAAAATGCGCAGAAAAGAATTTGTTTCCAAGAAAAAAAATGAATAAAATAATTTGTTAAATTTGTCTTTAAACAATTAAAATTGTTGAGGAAGATTCTGCGAAATATAAATATTTGAATAAATAAAATTATTCAAATTCATAATTATTAATTTGTGTGTTCAGCTTATCGAACTGTCACTTTATATAATATATATAACTGTTTTTATATAACTGTCAATTTATATGCGATTAAATACATATTGTGCGAAAGTAATACAATTTGACACAAATTCTCGATATGCAATTTCTTTCAATCTTCAATAGCAAGTTAATAAGAAATTCTATATAACGCAAATAAAATTTAATATTTAATTTAATACTTAATTAATTTTTTACATTTAAAATATATTATAGCGATAATAACTGTTTACGATTCAATAGAATACAAATAATAATTTAATACACTTTGTAAAAAAATTGAAATTAAAAATTAGTTTACATGAAAAATAAAAGAGTTAGTCACAAACTAATAAACAGTGTAGCTATTATTACGTGTTATTTAATATCATGTTATTATGTAAAAACGATATATTTTATTTATATTGATAATATATTATGTATTTATATAAAACATGTTTTATATAAATTGCTCGCAAAAGCAACTAATATGAACGATTGTAACGCTTTAAAGCGTTTTTTTGACGTAGGCGAAAATCGTAATTACCACACGGTATATTCGACGCGTGAGGCAGGTACATTATTTTTTTGCGCCATAATTGAATTAGGCACCGAACGTGCACGTTTTATCTAACTACAAAAAAGGCTATGAGCGACACGTGGCGGACGCACTCGCGCTTGACGGAGCCAAAAAAATTTATGAAGTTTTCCATTTGGAAAATGCGTTTCAAATCCATAGAGAATCATTACTTTTCGAAGCATTTGTGAAGATTTCTTAATAATTTGATTTTTAAAAAATTATCTTATTTTTTAAAAAAGATTATCCGTTCATTCATTTTTACATGTTTGCGATAAAGATTTTTATACAGACATTTAAATAAACAAATTATTGACAATTTTTATTTATATAATACATATATAATCGTGTACATTATATAATTATAAGATTTTTTTACAAACAAAATTTGCTTTGTGAATATCTACTTGTTATTTCTTATATCGATAATTTATAAGAATACATCGCATATGTAGATATGCATTGTACGATGTATGTGTGTATTTGTCTAAGAAATCTAATTTAATTATTAATCTGATACATCTTTCAGAGTTTTAGCAGAACTCTAAGATTGAAGTTATAATAATTAAAACAAATATAATTATTTACAATAATTTAAAAGACTTATTAGTATCATTATTATTAAATTGATTAATTAAATTTGTGCTATTTCAACTCTATTTAAAATTGTGTTTTAAAAAAATTCAAAATATAAAAATATTATTAAGCTAAAATATTATTACTTACTAAGATTCAGCTTGTCGTTTATTTGTATTATTCACATATCAGCCTAGTTTCTTATTGTTGATTACTAATAATTAAATTATTGGATTCAGCTACATAAACACACACATAATATTAGATAAAAATATTTTTTTCTATTCCAATATTACCTTTATTTAGATCGCGTTGTTTCTATTTCATTGTATCTATTTCATTCAGCTATATCTTGCACTCCTTACTCCACTAAGTTCTTACTGCGCTCCTGATACTCTTATACACATCTATATGAATTTTCACACAAAAAAGAAAGAAAAGGAATTTGTGCATAGTAATTTCTCTACAATAACTTATCTATTGACATCACACTATTATTAGTCACTTCGCTAATACATCATATATCATAAAAAAATCCTTTTCAATCTGAAATATAATCATAATGGAAATCCCTTTATTGTGCGGTGCGGAAATATCAACATCAGAATGAGTAATTTGATATCATTTCCTTGTATATTTTAATGAAATTTCCTACTTGAATCATAATTGTGTTAGGCATCTTCACTTTTAATGGATTTATTTATTTATTTATTTATTTATTTAGAAGTTTTACCTATTTGCATAAAGATTTCAATATACTTTAGGTATCATTTTTTTCCTATTTATAGATTTTACAGTATTGCAGATTTTACAAAAAATGTGAACTGCAAATCAATAGATGTATTATGTGCCATCAACGACTTAGAGGTGCACTTACGTATTTGTTACCTATAGTATTATTATTTAGATAATTGACCAAAGCATTGTTCTTTATCAAATGATTAGATATATTATCAATATTATTCACATGCACGTTACGCACCTTTCAGAATTTTAGCAGAATTCTAAGATCACACTCTTGAGTACTTAATATTTACGATTAGATATATTGAAATTTGATTAAATTTGATTTCATCCTATGTATAATATAGATATTCCAATATAGGAATCAAATCCCTTGACATTTAATAATATACAAATTCGAAGAGATTTTAAATTAGCAATTTAATCATATAATAAAAACCAATTTCTTCATATAATAAATATATACGTTTCGGTCATACAATAAATAAATCGAAAAATTGTTGCAATAAATTAACAATTTTTTTCAACCTTTTTACTGCGCTGATGAAGGCTAGAAATGTACATTTTTTTTATTATATGATGAAATAATTTTTTTATGATTACATTTTTAATAATTTTTTTATTATATAACTAAATGTTAAATATTTTTTTAAATTTATTAACTATATTTAACATTAAATATAGTTTATTGTAAGAATAGCTCATGAATTACAAAAATTTCTAATAGTTTTTATTGCCTCATTTTAATTTTAAACATAAGAAATCCAAATTATTCTCAAAATTGCTCTATTATCATATTAATATTATATTATCTTTCTCGGGAATTTTAAATATATACTAAAAAATTTTTCGTCAAAATTACACAGTAAAAAACATTGCTTATTTGTGTTAAAACCGATTCTTATTAAAATTTTTGGGTTAAATAAAATTTTTAACATCACGAATATTAATTTAACATGATGTGATTATGTTATTTGGATATTTTAAATTGTTTGAATATACAATACAAATAATCCAATTTGTGAATAAGTGAACAAATAACACAAAACAGTGTAGTTTTAAAAAATATAAATAAATGAATGAATAAATGAATAATTAAATGAAAGATGAATGAATATAATTAATTTAACATATATTATTAATGTAAATGTTAATTTTGAAGGAATATGTTTCTACAATTTATTTCTAAATTTGTTAAAGAATTATATTTTTTGTTAGTTTTTGCACAATGTTTGTGTTATTTTCTAACATTTTATGTTATTATTAATACAATTATAATTAATACAAAAATTTGAACCTAAAACACGAGAAATGTGTTAAATTTAAAACAAATTTTTCAATTGTGTAAGATTGCAACTTTTTTATTTCATTTTGCATTAATCATATCTCATACATATACATATACATATTGACAAATCGCAAATGAATTTAAACAAATGTCTGAGACTCAGATCAATCTTTTATTTTTTTCCGCTGTTTTTTCTACTCCAAAGGACAAAACATTTTTTATAGTACGTGCGAATCGAAAAATGATCTCGCGCGTATCTCTACTACGCATGCGCATTAAATCACGTAATAATAACGTGACGTGGAGTGCCTCGTGGTGGTCAGACGTCAGAATGCTCATTGAGTGTCGGACGAGCCAGTGTATCGTAGTGTTGTTGAAACATTTTCTCCTTTTCACACACGAGATGCACAATCGTTCGCTTTCCGAAAGACGATGCACCGTCGCGAAGAAAAATCATTCTATCGTGAATGAGAATAGAAGAGGTGAAGAAGTTGTCGAGAAACAGAAAACGACGCCATGTAGACTAATTAAATGGTCTTGTCGCAATCACTTGATTGTCGGTACGTACTAGGAAAAAACTGTAGTATCTAACTGTGTATACATAGGAGATAAAATACTTATCATATCACGCGTGTTATTTGATTATAATTTTCTGATCGTAATTACAATTGTTTAAGATACATTTTGAAATGCACTGACAATATCAAAAATCTATACTGTTATCTATGTATATCTGTAATCTAAGTATATCTATGTAATACGTAACGTGGATTACAGACTTTCAATATAGTCGGTATATTGAAAAAATGTCGTCAATTTTATATATAACTTGAAAAAATTTTATATATAACTTGAAATTCTTCAAGTAAGGAGCTCCGCACAATAAAAGGAACAAAAAACAGAGAATAAGAATCAACCTATCAGAAACTGTGTATTTCACAATACATGATTTCTGAATCAAATTCTTATTCTCTGTTCTTTTATTGTGTGGAGTTCCTAAAAGTTTGGATATCGTTCAGACATTTTTTATTGGTCCACCATTTTTAGCTGCTGCTTAAAGTGGAATGAAATAGATATACATATGTATCTTGGTCGCTTGACGAATCGAATTAGAATTCTGTCTCTCACACTATATTTAACACACATTAAAGGCTGCTTTATATGAATTAAAGTATCCAAATGTAGATATAATTAACTTTGATAATGAAATAATACAAGTATATTTTGTTAAATGACGTGATGATATTAAGTACTTAATGGGTATTTAAAATATTTATATGTTTAAATATTCTTATGCTTAACTTTGCTAATTTCATGTATAGTAGCTTTTTAATATTATTCTAGTAATGCAAGTAATCAAATTCGATTTCATTTTATATCTCGCGTATGTTAGAATTAGATAGATACTTCATTCTACTTTAATTAAGCGTTTCGTCCATTATATTCAAGATGATGTTCAAATTATTTTTTTTATTTAAGGAACTCTAAAAAAACAAAATTTACGTCGTATCAACGTGATCAAAATGCAGAAAAATGTCTTTGATGTACGGAAATTCGAACGACATTGACTTTGTTTACGCAATTATTCACTCCAAGAATTTTATTTACTTTACGCAATTAATTAGACGATTCATTCCGTGATTATTCTTATAAGATAGATTGATTTATGAAGAACTATGTTGTTTTATCAGAGAGATTATCAAAACACAGTCATTATACAAATAAGACAAGTAACAGTCATTATAAAAATATAAACATGCACTGAAATGTTTCATTACAAATGATGTAATTTTTAAGCTTTAAGAATATTAAAAGGACACGATAAATTTCAGATTTCTTTTTTTCATAATTGTTAACATAATTTGTTTTCTTCATAATTTTTCTTCGTAATTGTCTTTATCAATTTTCTTAAAATGCATAAGGAAATTTTTTGATAATGCATTTAATCATATGCAATTTCTGTAAACGTGTAGACTTTAGATATATTTATGCGATTTATGATAATTTATTATAATATATTATAATATATAATCACACACATTTGATATTCACATAACATATAAGTTATTAATATTCTTACTCGTGATTAGATTAGGTTGCAAATTAATTTTTATATAGAAAGAGCAGTTTTGCTGAAGTATCTAAAAATTTAGCTAGACACAAATAAAAAAATAATTTTGTTAGACTATCAAAATAATCAGATATTTTATTAATAGGACATTCAAATTGATTGCTAGAATATACAAATTTTTTCTAACATTGCTTGAGTTTTTCATAAATAATTATAATATAATAATTATATAATCAAAATAATTATAATATAATTATTTTGATTACAATTATAATATATTTATTTTATATATAATTATTTTGATGGTCCAACAAAATTATTTTCAGATCTATAGTTAAATTTTTAGATATTTCAACAAAATCATTCCTTCTGCATAAGTATTTTTGGAAATATTGTATCGCGAAATTGTTTATTGATATTCGTGAGAAGATCAGTGAATTGTCTATCTATTTTAATTTGCCATTATTTATTGCATTTTAGTGATCATACTGTTGGCGCTCTTGGAAATACTCGTGCAACCGTACCAGCAGATCGGTTTCTTTTGCAATGATCCGAAGATCTCATTTAAATTCACAGGTGACACAATCTCTATAGGCTTAATCATAATCTTCAGTGTCGCCATGCCTTTACTAGTGGTAAATACTCCTTTTTACATTCTTGCTTCTTCTAATCTTATACTAAATATATGAAAAAAATGATTATTAAATCTTCATATTACACGAAAGATATTTTTAGTTGAACGTATTTTATGAAATATTAACTTAAATCAAATGTTAAACTTATGATTTATATTTTTTTTATTATATAAGTCGGAAATCAATCTCTAGAAGATTAACGATTGTATATATAGAATGATATTCTATATGTATTGATATTCCTTATGTATTCTGAAAGATTTTAAAGAATGTTTTCTCATATTAATTCCAGACGAAAACTTCATATGACCGAAATGACTTACAATTAGTTTTAAAGATATAAAATGAAAACTGAAAGAAAAATTTCATTTTTTTTTTCAAAAATTTTAAAAATCATTCAAGTTATTTTAATGAAGTATTAAACATACACAAAGTTTCATCAAAATAATTTTGGAAAAAAAAGTAATTTTTTAAATTAAAAAAAAAACGGATTTTTTTCAATTTTGATAGTTTATATCTTTGAAACTAAACCGTTTTGAACATATAATCAATATAAAGTTTCTGTCTTAAAATGTAAGGAATTATCACTTAAAATTTTTGAAAAATTACTTAAGGATCATCCTATATAAATAGTCAGCAACTAAAAGGCAACTTCTTTTTGGATGGCTTTCGGAATGCAGCTTGCTTACATAAATAAGAATCAATCGTTCGGTGAGTAAACTACATTCCGAAATCCATCGAAGAAAAAGTGTTGCAACCTTTCTGTGATTGGCTGTACATATATAATTATTTTTTTTTGTTTTTGAGATATTAAAGTGAGTAACGCTCATAAATTTTGGATTTATTTTTTGTTTGAAACTGAAAAGTTTGATGCGACAGATCATAACACTAAGATTATAACACGTAAGGTGAAATATTCAATAATAAGAAAACTAATGAATAAGGAATATGAATATATTTTGATGATCTCTTCGAGTGGCAGTATGAAAAAAAATTTACTTCAACTTGTGAAGAAAAGAAGATTCACCATCTTTTTTTTTCTCGATTCGGCTTTATTGAAATAAGAGTAGTAGGAAGCGTCGAGAGTCACATTTTATAAAGATCCTTTTTGGTCGGTTTCAGATATGGATCGCAGAATATATTTACTATTCTGCTGACAGTTACGAAAACGCGTCATATTATGGCACCCGGAGTAAACTAATCTGGCGCTGGTATGGACATTACGTTGCGGGAATTTTAACGCTTACACTCCTCTGCGAAGCTATGAAAGTCATAATCGGTGAGCCGCGGCCACACTTTCTCGACACGTGCAAACCGCGCGAGGCGACCAACTGCACCAATGAGTAAGCACCGACCTTTTCTTTCTTTGTCCCGGTTGGCTTGCTACTTAGGCGCAATCCGGTCGACTTTTATGTCGTCGACATGTAGGTAGCTTGATACGCGAATGGCGTATTCGTGGGTATGTATACTATATGGATTCCGGAAAGAAAAGGAGATACGCATGCCAAGCACCTACGTATAATTGCGTAGGTTCTCAGCAATGCTGAGAGATAAAACACAAAGAGCTTATTATTTATGTTCTTATCGCAAGACGAATCGCTATGCGCTTTTTTATATCCTTTCTTTATATCAGAATTTTATATAAAAAAAAGAGTAGTTATCGTAACCGTAGGAGATACATTTATCAATCGCGAGGAAGGTAAAACTACATACGGTCGGTTATATAGAGTTCTATAATGCCACTTTGCTGCCAGTTTATACCTGGTCTTGTATCCTTCTAAAATAAAGTATTCATTTGTCTATATTATTATTTAAGTAAAATTATAACGATAAAAACTATATTGGAATTTTGCTTAGAATATTTCAAAATATTTGCTTTAAATTTTATCAATCTGTATCTAATCTGTGGAAAATAACAAAAACAGTGACATTCTTGTATTTTCTTTGCAGATACATCATTTCTTACACGTGCACGAATACCGAGGTTTCCACCTGGTTCATCAATGATTCCAACAAGTCCTTTCCCTCCGGTCATGCCGCTCTCTCCGTTTACACGAGCATCTTCTTGGTGGTAAGAAAATTCTCTTTTACAACATAAAAACTTGACAAACTATTTTTCATAATATAAAATTGAGAAAGAAAATAGAACATCCCACTAGTTTATCCGTAAAGTTCAGCAGCTTGTTGGCAATATAGAGAACTGCGATATCAGCATCGAGTACTTCCGATCTAATATCGATAGTTAGTATCTAAGCGACGGAAAAGAATTTGCAAAAAAAATCTATCGGCGGCATATCGATTTTCACGGACCCGCGAGACAGATAGATGAATATGAGAAAGTTGCGAAATAAATTCTCGAAAATACGTAACTCATTTCAAAATAAGAAAAAAACTGGAAGATTGAGAATTTTAGTCAAAGTATATTACGCATCTGTTCCCTCTCACGTTCTTTTCTCGCCATCGGATAAAAATATTGTCAAAATAATTAGAAAATAGAAATTATCGTGAAAATACATAATATGAGAGTTCCGTTTGTTCGTCTTTTGTCGCATCGTACACAGTGGTATCTACAGAACCGTATGCCGAATCGGACGTTGTTTCTGAAACCGTGGCTGCAGTGCCTGACGAGTATGTGGGCCGTTACATGCTCGATAACCAGAGTGGGCGACAACCGGCATCATTGGTGGGACGTTCTCATCGGCGACGTCCTCGGGCTTCTATTCGGCCTGTTCGTCGTAATATTATCGTGCCGGCACTTCTGTCTCGAACGTACCGCCGCCAATGCTGCGACGCACGCCCTTAACGAGCCCCTGGAGAACGGCCAGATCGGAGGCTACGACATGCAGCGCAAGCATAACGCAGCCAAGAAGCTGCTCAATCCTACCGCCGTCGACATCTCGGAGATCCGAGAAATGAAGAATATCGGACGGACCTGGAGTAAATAAACGCGTTCGTACGACGAGGGGATGATTTCAAGGGTGGAGATGAGGACACAGGGAAACACATAGAATCTCGATGATTGAATCATTCATTTCGGAAAAGATCATTCGTTAAAAAATATTGATAGAATATTTTCATTGTACCTGATCTGTTTTTAAGTAATAATAATGTAAACTTTTTTTGATATAATAATAATTGTAACATGTAAAGAAATGTAAAGAAATGTAATAGAAATGTAATAGAAAGATGCATACTAATGGGTGCAATCAATGATTCCACTTTAAATCTTCTATGACAGATATTAGAATTCAAATAAATTATTCGATTTTATCTTCACATACACATGATAAAACCTAAAACAAAATAGGAATATTAAGAAAAAAATACAATAATAATATTAATAATACAAGTAATATCAATATAAAAACAACTATTAGTTTATTAGACAATGCTAATAGAGTAACCCTTACAATTAGAATTAACCTAATGTTGTACATATACATATATAAAACATGAACATATATGTATATGTGCGTACGTATCTCCGAGTATATATTCTGTACAGAAGAATTATAGATGGGTATTGAAAATAAGTAATAATAGAGATGAACAAATAGATATCAAGTACGAAAGAACATGAAATGATAATGAAATAGATATATATCAATTGAAATGAGAAATGGTACATTGAGAAACAGCTGATTTAAAGAATGAGAGAGGAGAATAACGAATTAAAATATTTTACTGCGGAATAAGTAAGTATGCTAGGCGCGCGTCATGTAACAAACAGCTGCATAGCGGCTATTAATAAAGGAGCGATAACAGAATAAGTTAATGACAGAGGGGCTTCATACGATTGTATCGATGCACATGCTCTTCACAATTTCCTAAGAAATAAGAATTTTCGAAAACGTCCTTTTTTTCCGAGACGATTGATTCGATCAGGAAATGTGTTTAACGTACGAGTTTAGTGGTGGTTTCCCTCGTAGCAAAGATCGAGTGCCGGAACGCACAAGATTTATTTTCGTATTAACAAATAAATTGCTCAGTACGAAATAGTCGAACGTTTTACATTCCACTGGAAGGGGAGGGAGAAGAAATTGCACATATCGGAGTCACGGACGCATCGATCGGCGAGGTTCTCGCAGGTGCGAAGTGACGGCTTAGGGTTGAAACGTTCGCGCTAGGTATGTAAATGCGAATGATCTACACGGAACTGCCTACCGATTTGCCTACCGATCCAATACATAATGTAAGAAACTCGCGGGGCTTACAAATATCGAGTCAATTAATCGTACAGGATGATAATCCAACGAGGGAAATGATTTAGTAATCGTCCCCCGAGATATTTTATCTCGTCCCAGATGCCGATTTCTCTCGACATTTCAAATGCTCCGCTCGTTCTTATCAGTAATTTATACTTACGCTCCCGCAGTTGATTACATTATTTAAGAAGCGTAGCTTTAACCTTTTGATGCACTTTGAACGCAGACAGAACCGAAAATGAGAGCAAGTCACGTGTGCAATTTTTCATGCACATGTACAATATATATTGTAACGTAGCGAAAATCCAGTTACTTTAATTTATGTTATGTAACGCACAATTTTTGAATGAAAATGAAAATTGAATAGAGTTAGAAGATTGTCGACAAGAATCAGTCGACAAAATAATTTGGAGAATAAGTCTCAACGAAAATTTAGACGAAAATTTTAATTTATTCACATAATATTATATAATTTAATGATATTTTCCTAGAATTTTAATTTATTCACATTCCATACGCAGCTTTCAAATATATATATATCTTTATTGTGAGAAAATATTCTTCAATCTTTTTTTTTATTTATTTACACGCGAACGAGAGGGATGGGAAGAATAATACAGTGAGATTTATACATTATTACAAAAGAAATGCCTTTACGGATGTGCTCGGAAACGAGTGTGTGTTATAAACAGTAGTATTACAGTCACGTAATATAATTCTATTGCCTCGCATTTTATCATCTTCAGATGAACGTAGAGGTGAACGTTAATACGTCGCTAATGGAGCGATTTTTTTTTTAAATCGCGTACACGACAACTTTCACATCGGCCTTTTAATCGGTGAAAAGCTATTAGATAAAAGTAATACGTATCCTTCGGTAAATTTCACGTACTCGAATACTTTTGCAATGTTATTGAACAGCGTTTGTACGCAAGGAACGCAGTGTTTGTCCGTCCAAGTTATGGACCGTAAATACACAAGTAGTGTTTATATACTACAATGCAGTCACGCGGTAGATGATAGTAAGTTATGCGAAATTAAAGTGATTACATCGTACGTGAGTGCGCTTCAACGCTGCCGATTGTTATTCTTACGGTATACGCCTCTATATCTATCTACCTAAGAAGCGTGTTATTTAATGCACCTGCTGATTTCTGCCACCGTGCAATCGCGAATGCGGGATTTGTACATATGTCGTAGGAGGTATCGTATATTTTTAAAAATGCGAACGCAACGTCAGTCGTAAGAGACTTCGGAATTGTAATTACTATATGTAATTTAATTAGCCTATATGCCGACCTTCCATATGATTGTGATACGTCTCGCGATTGTGTACACATGATGTGTACGTTATAAACATATGCTACACTCTATATATATATATATAT